>Ga0209395_1000193_pt1 | contig 92633 bp, 82 predicted proteins | sample GOMGulsemesocosm_3_FD_184635 | JGI IMG/M metagenome (GOLD analysis project Ga0209395, IMG submission 184635) | Methane-oxidizing microbial communities from mesocosms in the Gulf of Mexico - GOM9D Gulf of Mexico (SPAdes) (version 2) | ecosystem: Environmental > Aquatic > Marine > Cold seeps...
TTTGCTTGGCGACAATAGCGCTGTGGTACCACCTGATCCCTTTCCGAACTCAGCAGTGAAACGCAGTTGCGCCGATGGTAGTGTGGGGTTTCCCCATGTGAGAGTAGGTCATCGCCAAGCGCCTAATACCGATAAACCCCACCTTTCGAAAGAAAGGTGGGGTTTTTTCGTTATTACGCCTTTTGAATTGACCTATTCACACATGGGGAAGGTTAAGAGTCTGCCGTAGGCAGTAGCAAATCATGTGATAGTAGGGCGAGTTTGCCGACAGGCAAGTGGGGGCGAGCAGTGTTCATCCATCGCCAAGCGCCTTATTAAACGAACCCTGTTGACTGACGTCGACAGGGATTTTTATGTCTGCTATTTCATAATAGGTCTGCTCTCTCACTGGGAGCCGCATATCAAGAAGGCACTACAAGCTATTATTTCCTCATACCCGTTTGTACGTAAAAAAATACTAAGTAATAGCGCTAAAATCTAACATTTTCATTCTGTTAATAATTCACCTCTGACATTGCTATGGTATGATGGATTCACTATAAACCTTTAACGAGACTAAAATGACTACGCTACAAAATGAAAATATCCACATCCAATCAGAGACTGTTTTAATTACGCCTGCCGAACTTAAAAAACAATTACCAGCTTCTGATGATGTGTATCGATTTATTAATGAGTCTCGTGAAGTTGTTGCTAATATCGTGCACAAAAATGATCCTCGTTTTTTAGTTATTTGTGGCCCTTGCTCAATCCATGATATTGAGGCTGCTAAAGAATATGCAGTGAAGCTAAAAGCATTACACGACGAGTACAAAGAGTCTTTATTCATTGTTATGCGTGTTTACTTTGAAAAGCCGCGCACAACAGTTGGTTGGAAAGGACTAATCAATGACCCACATATGGATGACTCTTTTGATATTGAGACTGGCCTTAAAAAAGCACGTGAATTATTACTTTTTATCTCTGAGCTAGGTTTACCGATTGCAACTGAAGCCTTGGACCCAATTAGCCCTCAATACTTGGGTGATCTATTTAGTTGGGCTGCCATTGGTGCACGCACAACTGAATCTCAAACACACCGCGAAATGGCAAGTGGCCTTTCAATGCCTGTTGGTTTTAAAAATGGTACCGATGGTAGTTTATCTACAGCTGTGAATGCAATGCAATCAGCTTCTTCTGCACATCGTTTCATGGGCATTAATCAACTTGGTCAAAGTGCTTTACTACAAACAAATGGTAATAAAGATGGCCATGTGATTTTACGTGGCGGTGGCGGTAAACCAAACTATGATTCATTAAATGTAGCACTAGCAGAGCAAGCACTTGCTAAGGCTAACGTTGAGCAAGTTTTAATCGTGGATTGTAGTCATGAGAACTCTAATAAAAATCATGATCTTCAACCGCTTGTAGCTAAAGATGTTTTCCATCAAGTGATTGAGGGCAATAAATCTATTATCGGTATTATGTTAGAGAGTAATATCAATGCAGGTAATCAATCTGCAGATCTTCCTGCTGAAGATCTTAAATATGGTGTGTCAGTGACTGATGCCTGTATCGATTGGGGAACAACGGAAGTTTTACTTGCTGATGCAGTTAAGTCATTAGCTACTAGTTTAAAAAAACGATAAGAAGAAATTTATGCCTTTAAGTAAATTACGAGACAAAATTGATGCAGTAGATCAGCAAATAATTGATCTGCTTGCTGAGCGTTTAGGACTAGTTGGTGAAGTCGGTGAAGTAAAAACTGAACATGGATTGCCAATTTATGTACCAGAACGTGAAGCTGCAATGCTAGCTAAGCGTCGTGCTGAGGCTGAGTCAAAGGGCGTTCCTGCAGATCTTATCGAAGATATTTTACGTCGAACGATGCGTGAGTCTTATGCTAGTGAAAATGAAACTGGCTTTAAAACTGTTAACCCTGATATGAAACGTATCGTTATCATTGGTGGTAACGGTTTATTAGGTAAGCGTTTTGTTGAGATGTTTGAGCTTTCTGGTTATCAAGTTGACGTGTTAGGTCGTGCTAACTGGGACCTGGCTGAGAAAATTTGTAGTAAAGCGGGCTTAGTGATTGTCGGTTCGCCTATTGATGTTACTGAAGATGTTATCAAGCAGCTTACGTACCTGCCTGAAGATTGTATCTTAGCTGATATTACCAGTGTAAAAGATGCACCATTACAAGCTATGTTGGAGGTTCACAACGGCCCTGTTGTTGGCTTGCACCCAATGTTTGGTCCTGATATTTCCAGCTTTGCAAAACAAGTGATAGTGTACTGCGATGGCCGTGGAGAAGATCAGTACGGTTGGTTAATTGAGCAGATGAAAATATGGGGCTCACATTTATATAATGTAAAAGCACCAACACATGATGAATCAATGACTTTGATCCAAGCATTACGTCACTTTACAAGTTTTGTTTATGGAGTACATCTGCAAGAGGTTGATGCAGATTTAGAACAGTTGCTTGATTTAAGCTCGCCAATTTACCGTCTAGAGTTAGCCATGGTTGGGCGTTTGTTCGCTCAAGAGCCTGCTTTATATGCAGATATTATTCTTTCTCAGAAAGGTAACCTTGATATGATCAAGCGTTACCACAAACATTTCTCTGATGCGATTGAACTTTTAGAGAACTCTGATAGAGCAGCATTTATCAAACGTTTTGAATCAGTTACTGATTGGATGGGAGATTACTCTCAGCTCTTCTTAGATGAGAGCCGTGTAATGCTGCAACAAGCACATGATAATCGTCATTACGAAGATAAGTAAGTTTATTGATAATATCTATAAGGAGCTTAATCGCTCCTTTTTTTGAATTATTATTTGTGTTTTTAAAGTAACAGAACCCAAAAAGGAGCTAAATAGCTCCTTTTCTCTTTTGTGCTTAGCGAATATTAAGCAGCGAACTCTTTGTTCATTTTGATCTCAGTATCAGACTCGATTTCGATCTCTGGCTCTTCAACTGGTTGGCCTGAAATTTCACCATTGCGACACATATCTTTGCCATGATTTTTAGCGCGATTTGCTTCAGATTTGTGTAGGTGTTTATTTAATTGGCGCTCAATCTTTTGGAATAATTGGCCGATAGCAACATAAAGATCATCATGCTCTGCATGAGCGAATACTTTGCCGTTTGGTACGCCGATCGTAGCTTCAATCTTAACGCCTTTAGGCTCTTTAGTGATGATACAGTGTGGTTTAATCAGTGGGATTTGAAGCTTTTCTAGCTTCTGGAAACGTTCCTCTACTTTGGTGCGCATTGTGTCAGTGATAGTAATTTGTTTGCTTGTAATTTCAATTCTCATATAAGACACCTTTAGGTTATACACTCATTGTGTTCATAAATAGATTAGGCTTTTTTCTTGAGAATAAAAGTGATCTAAATCACATTTATTTTTCTTTTATTACTAAGTAAAAAATTTTTTGACCTAAGACCATTTTTGTTAATTTAAAAAAAAGATTGCTTGTTCAATCTTACAAGTTAGTCCATTCTTGAATGGATAAGTTCCTCTCTTTACCTCTCTTTTTTTTATTAAATAACTTTTATTCACACTTTCTTTTGCTATCGTTAAGGTTCCTCCTTAAATAAAGCGACTCTCTTATGCGTTTTAAGCACATCATTAAGTTTATACCCGTTTTAATCTTTTGCACTTTTGTTTCATTGAGTTCCTTTTCATTTGCTTCGCCTTGGTCACACGCATTAAGTATGTATGGTGATTTTAAGTATGCTCAAAACTTTACCCACTTTCAATATGCTAACCCTAATGCCCCAAAAGGCGGTACATTTAAGCAGGCAACTATTGGTAGTTTTGATTCTCTTAACCCATTTGTAGTAAAAGGAAATGCAGCGACTGGCATTGCTAAAATTTATGACTCTCTTCTAAAGCAATCAAGCGATGAACCCTTTACTGGTTATGGTTTAATTGCCTCATCGGTAAAAGTTGCCGAAGATTTTTCGTCAGTTAGTTTTAAAATTAATCCTAAAGCGCGTTTTCACGATGGAGAACAAATCAAAGCTAAGGATGTAAAATTTAGCTTTGATTTGCTTATCAGCAAAGGTGCCCCTCACTATCGGTCTTATTACGCCGGTGTTAAAGAGGTGAAGGTTGATAACCTATTACAAGTTACCTTTTATTTCTCCGAAATAGGCAATAGAGAGCTACCTTTAATTATTGGTCAGATTCCTATTTTTCCTGAACACTACTGGAGTGATAAAGATTTCTCCAAAGCAGACTTAACAATTCCACTCGGATCAGGTGCGTATCGGGTTAAGGGGTTTAAAGCGGGTAAACGTATCACTTATCAACGTGTCAATAATTATTGGGCAAAAAACTTACCTGTTAATAAAGGTTTATATAACTTCGATACCATGATCTTCGATTACTATCGTGATGATAGTGTTGCTTTTGAAGCGTTTAAGTCAGGTGCTTTTGATTACCGTTTGGAGAGCTCTGCAAAGCGATGGGCCACAGGTTATAAAGGAGAGTTGTTTGACTCGGGCAAGATAATTACTAATAGCGTGAGTGATAAAAGCCCACAGGGAATGCAAGGTTTTTGGTTTAATTTACGCAAAAACAAGTTTAAAAATAGAGATGTAAGAGAGGCAGTCAGTTTGCTATTTGATTTTGAGTGGGCAAATAAAACGCTGTTTTATGGCGCTTATACTCGAATTAATAGTTTTTATTCTGGTTCGGAGTTAGCCACTAATTCTGAAATTAGTGAAGTTGAAAAAGCGATATTGCTGCCTTACCATGATCAGTTATCTGAAGGTGTCTTTCTGCCATTTATACTACCGGTCACTAAGGGGGATGGTAACGTACGTAATCAGATGCGCCGAGCAGTAAAGTTGTTCGAAAAAGCTGGCTATCAGTTAAAAGACAGTAAAATGCAGGACAAAAATGGCAAGCAATTCGAGTTTGAATTTTTACTTTATAGCAAAGATTTTGAAAGAATAATCCACCCGTTTAGACAGAATTTGCAACGTATTGGTATTAAAACCTCTATCCGTTTGGTTGATGTTTCACAATTTGTAAATCGTCTGCATAACTTTGACTTTGACCTTATTTCTTTACGTAAAGGACAGTCTATCTCTCCTGGTAACGAACAATTAAGCTATTGGGGCTGTGCTAGTGTTATGGAAGTCGGTACATCAAATTGGGCTGGTATTTGTAACCCTGTTATTGATCAACTTGTTCAACAAGTTATTACCAGTGAATCTCGAGAAACGTTAGTCAATACTACCAAAGCATTAGACCGGGTGCTATTAAATGAGTTTATGGTTATCCCACAATGGTTTCTATCTGCTTACCGTATCGCTTATTGGGGGAAATATTCACAGCCAAAGATTTCACCTATCTATGAATTAGGTTTATCAACCTGGTGGTTAACAGAAGCGGAGACTAACTTATGAATAGTTATATTTTAAGGCGCTTATTGCTTATTATTCCAACGCTGCTAGGCATTATGACCATCAACTTTTTTATTGTTCAGGTTGCTCCTGGTGGTCCTGTAGAGCAAGCATTAGCACAATACCAGGGGATAGATGCAGGTAATAGCACGCGTATTGCATCCGGTACTAATAGTGAAATTAAAAGTTCAGGGGCTAACAGTAAATATCGTGGTGCACAAGGGGTTGACCCTGAGTACATTGCTGAGCTTGAAAAACTTTATGGCTTTGATAAACCAATTATTGAACGTTACTTCTCGATGCTTTGGCGATATGTAAAGTTTGATTTTGGCGATAGCTTTTACCGCAACGAGAAAGTAACGCATTTGATACTTGAGAAAATGCCTGTTTCTATTTCACTTGGGCTTTGGACAACCTTGCTCGCTTACTTAATCTCTATTCCACTAGGTATAAAAAAGGCTACTTCACACGGTAGTCATTTTGATATTTGGACCAGTACCATTGTCACGGTTGCTTATGCGATACCTGCATTTATTTTGGCCATTATGCTAATTGTATTGTTTGCAGGTGGCTCTTATTACGATTGGTTTCCTTTGCGGGGATTAGTTTCTGATAATTTTGATGAGTTATCGTTATGGGGGCAGCTCAAAGATTACTTTTGGCATTTAGCGTTGCCTATTTCTGCTTCCGTTCTAGCAAGTTTTGCGACCTTAACTATGTTAACAAAAAACTCTTTCTTAGATGAGATTCACAAACAATATGTTATTACTGCAAAAGCCAAAGGGTGTAATCAAAATCGTATTCTTTATGGGCATATATTTCGTAATGCAATGTTATTAGTTTTGGCTGGTTTACCTGCCGCTTTAATAGGAATATTTTTTACTGGCTCTATGTTAATTGAAGTTATCTTTTCTCTAGACGGGTTAGGTTTACTTAGTTTTGAGTCGGTGATTAATCGTGACTATCCCGTTATTTTTGCTTCTTTATATATTTTTACATTGGTAGGGTTAGTGCTGAAGCTGATCAGTGATATTACTTATACTTTGATTGATCCACGCATTAATTTTGAGGGGCGTTAATATGTCACTATTTTTAACATGGCAGAAAATGTATCACAATCCTGTTAATGCCAATCGTTGGCTTCAATTTAAAAACAACAAACGCGGGTATTGGTCATTATGGATTTTTTCAATTCTATTTTTACTTAGCTTAGTTGCAGAGCTGTGGATTAATGACAAACCTATTTTGGTTTCCTATCAACAAAATTGGTACTTCCCAATTGTTGAGGATGTTACTGAGGATAAGCTAGGTGGTGACTTTGATATTGTTACCGATTATCGTGATCCATATATGGTTGAGCAGATAAAAAAAGAGGGATGGATTGTCTGGCCATTAGTTCCGTTTTACTTCGATAGCATTAATTTTGAATTAACCCAGGCTGCGCCCTCACCACCAGATAACGTTAATTATTTAGGCACTGATGATCAAGGTAGAGACTTGTTAGCGCGGCTTGTTTATGGTTTTAGAGTTTCTGTATTATTTGCTCTCACATTAACCCTAGTAAGTTCATTAATCGGTATTATTGTAGGCGCTATTCAAGGTTATTATGGTGGGAAAATAGATCTCTTTGGGCAACGTATATTAGAGATATGGGAAGGCCTACCTATGTTATTTATGCTGATTATTCTGGCAAGTTTTGTTGAGCCAACGTTTGCTTGGTTATTATGTCTGATGATTTTATTTAGCTGGCCAAGTTTAGTGAGTGTGGTACGTGCTGAATTTTTACGTGGTCGTCATCTAGAATATGTCAAAGCTGCTCATGCATTAGGCGTAAAAGACAGTAAAATAATGTTTAAACACATTTTACCCAATGCAATGATCGCCACACTTACCTTTATGCCTTATCTATTTACCGGTGCATTAACCACCTTAACCTCTTTAGATTTTTTAGGTTTTGGGTTACCACTTGGCTCTGCTTCTTTGGGGGAGATGGTTGCACAAGGAAAAGATAATTTACATGCCCCATGGATTGCAATTACTGCATTTATATCACTATCAACAATTTTAGTATTACTTGTTTTCATTGGTGAAGCGACACGTGATGCATTTGACCCAAGGAAAAAAGCATGAGTATCCCTATATTATTAAGTGTTGAGAACTTAGCAGTTAGCTTTGAAGATAAGCATATTGTTAAGGATGTTAGTTTTCAACTTGAACGCGGGAAAACGCTTGCTATTGTAGGTGAGAGTGGCGCAGGTAAATCTTTGATCGCACAATCAATTTTACAATTATTGCCTTACCCCCATGCACACCACCCAACGGGAGAGATAAAACTAGATGGTGAAGCGCTTGTTGGCCAAAGTGATGCTGTTTTAGAAGCTATTCGAGGTGATAAAGTCGGCATGATATTCCAAGAGCCAATGACCTCATTAAATCCTTTGCATACGGTACAAAAGCAGATAGCTGAAACGCTGCTCATACATAGAGGGCTAGTCGGTAAGCAAGCAATTGAACGTACTTTAGAGTTATTAAACCTAGTTGGAATTGATTCACCTGAAACGCGCTTGAAATCATATCCTCATGAGCTTTCTGGTGGACAGCGTCAGCGTGTGATGATTGCTATGGCATTAGCTAACGAGCCTGAGTTATTAATTGCTGATGAGCCTACAACAGCATTAGATGTTACCATTCAAAAGCAGATACTAGATCTAATAAAGTCATTGCAGGAACGTCTCAATATGGGGGTTTTGCTAATAACTCATGACCTACACATAGTAGAAAATATCGCTGATGACGTTTTAGTAATGCGTGATGGTGAGATTGTTGAATTGCAGTCGAAGCTTGGGTTATTCGAAAACCCTAAAGAGGATTATACTAAGTTACTGCTTGATTCTATTCCAACTGGGGAAATGTCACCAATTGCTGACTCTGAATTACTTTTAAGTGCACAGGATATTCACGTTTCATTTGCAATGAAGCGGAATTTTTGGGGGAAAGTCACGCATTCTCTAGAAGCTGTAAAAGGAGTTAGTTTAGAGGTTCACAAGGGCGAGACTGTCGCAATTGTAGGTGAAAGTGGCTCGGGGAAAAGTACCTTAGCACAAGCTATTCTACAGCTCAACAAAAGCACTGGTAAGGTTGTTTTTTTAGGTAAGCAGATTGATGATATCAAGCATCATCCGCTTAAAAAATTGCGCTCTAAATTACAAATAGTATTTCAAGACCCCTTTGCTAGTTTAAGTCCCAGGCTTTGTGTTGGTGATATTATTGCTGAAGGTTTAGAAGTACATCACCCTGAGTTAAGCGTTCAACAAGTAAAGGAAAGAGTATTAATTACCTTACAGCGTGTTGGGTTGGACGAACAAAGTATGGAACGTTATCCACATCAATTTTCTGGAGGTCAACGCCAGCGTATCTCTTTAGCACGTGCATTAATACTACACCCTAAATTAATTGTTTTAGATGAGCCAACCTCTGCATTAGATCGCAGTATTCAAAAACAGATCTTAACGTTATTGGTTTCTTTACAACAGGAGTTATCATTGAGTTATCTATTTATTAGCCATGATCTTTCTGTAGTTCGCTCAATTAGTCACCGGGTATTGGTGATGAAAGAGGGGGAAATTGTTGAGCAAGGTAGCACTAATGAGATATTTCATGCCGCAAAGCAAGAATATACTCAACTGTTATTATCTTCTGCATTATTATAATTCAGTATGATCGTTGGTTTATTTTTCTTTGATTTTAAGTTGGTTTTTATGTGTCGCTATATATTATTTATTTGTTCTCTATTTTTGTCTTCTACTACTTTTGCTCTTTCGCTCAATGAGCAAAGGATAGTTTATAGTGATGCGCAACACTTACAACAGCAAGGAAGGTGGGATGAAGCTACTGATAAGTTGGCCAGTATTCCAGTATACCCATTAACTTATTTATTAGAGTATCAGCAGTTAAGGGGAGATTTCTCCAAACAAAGCATTATTCCCATCAGTGAATTTATGCGCAATAACAAACAACACAAAATTACTAATAAACTACAACGAGAATACCTCTATTACCTAGCTGGTAATAAGTATTGGGCAGAGTTTTTAACTTTTTATCCACAATTACCACGTAGTTCAAAGCTAAAGTGTTTCTATTTCCAAGCGCAAATGGAGATGGGTAATGAGAAAGATGTTTGGCCTGATGTAAGAGCCTCATGGTTATCGGGTTATTCTCAACCTAATGCATGTGACAACGTTTTTAAGCACTATTTAGAAGAGGGTGATATCTCTCAGGCGCTAATTTGGCAACGTTTTGAGCTTGCTTTTCAAAGTAATAAAAAATCATTAATGACTTATCTGATTAGTTTAATGCAAGGGGAAAATAAACAGTTAGGCAAACAACTATATGCATTAAACAGCTCCCCAAAAAAATTAACAAAAAGCAACTTGTTCACGCACCGAGAACAGCCAAGCTACCCATTTTTACAAAGCATCCTTAAACGATTAGCTAGGCTAGATGTTGGCCGTGCGTTACAAGCCTACGAAATCTATGAAGACAAAATTCCCTTTACCTTTAACGATGAAATAGCGTTGAAAAGTTATTTTTCATTACGAATATTAATCAAAAATGAGCAAAAGCTATTACCTTGGTTAGATGAAACTTTGCCCTATTTAGGCAATGTAAAACTAATTGAGCAGCGTATCCGTTATGCTATCAAATACAATAATTGGTCTGATATTGAATTTTGGATAACGAAACTTCCAAAAGAGGCGGCAGACAAAAGCACTTGGGTATATTGGCAAGCAAGAGTTTTAGAGAAAAAGAATCAACTTAAAGAGGCCAATAAGTTATATCAAAAGATTGCCCTACAGCGAAAGTACTATGGTTTTCTAGCTGCTCAAAAGTTGGGGGTTTCTTATCAGCTTAATGCCGATATTGTTGAACCTGTTGTCACTAGCTTGCGTTATGTTCAAGTGGATTTAGACCATATTGAAGAACTTCAGTTTCATAATTATAGTGCTTTAGTTAAGAGTGAGTGGGAAGGGCTGCTTGCTGGGCGTGATAGTGATATGCAGCGCCAACTTGGTTTATATGCTTTTAATAAGGGGTGGGCGCATCTCTCTGTTTTGGCAAGTATTAGATCGAAAAGTTGGGACGCATTAAACATTCGTTTCCCTGAAGTTAAACCTGCACTTTTCTCTAAAAATTCACAAAAATACCAAGTACCTTCTAGTTATATCTATGCAATTACAAGGCAGGAAAGTTCTTTTGATGAACATGCCAACTCTCCTGTTGGTGCTACGGGTTATATGCAATTAATGCCAGCAACGGCAAAAGAAACCGCACGTAAAATAGGTCTAAAAAGTTATAAGAAACAAGCACAGCTGACAGAGGGCCATATCAATGTTCAACTCGGAACTGCGTACTTTGATGGTCTCTTAAAGCGATATAAAGGAAATAGGATTTTAGCAACTGCTGCTTATAATGCAGGTCCTCACCGTGTTGATCGTTGGAAACAGAATAAAAAAGGACGGGATGATAAAGCATTAAGTATGGATAGTTGGGTTGAGACTATCCCTTATAAAGAGACGCGCCGTTATGTAAAAAATGTATTGGCGTATAATGTAATTTACCAACATATTTTACAAAAACCGATGGAGTTTTTTAACAGTAAAGAACTAAATGCTAACTATTAAATTACCAGCAATCATCATCTGTATGATTACTGTCTTGGTCAATAGTTAAAGTTAAACAGTCACTATCACTTGTTTGTGTGCCTATTGCGACAGCTTGCATTGAATATGTAGTTGCCGCAGCAGAAACAACGCTAAAAGTATAATATTCACTGTCGACTAACCCAAGCTCACTTTCATCGTCGGAGTAGCTTGGATTTAATATATGTAAACTAGTTTGTTTCAATTGCGCTTTAATAAGCTCTGCTTTTGCATCACCTCGACGCGCCTTAAGCATGTGAGATTGAAAGCTTGGGTAAGCGATACTGCCTAATATTCCAATAATTGCGATCACCACTAATAACTCTATTAATGTAAAACCTTTCATAAATACCCCATCAAAAACATATTTAATTAACAAAGTGTAGAGCTTTATTGAAAAACTCACCTGTTTTATTCATTGCTTAAGCTAAACTTTTGATATCAGGTTCGATTGCCGGAGAGTGAAAGTGCGAAGCATACCTAGAAAGGGGTTTTCTTTAATTGAGATGTTAATTGCTATAGCTGTGGTTGCTATCATCCTTGCTATCGGTTTACCTTCGTTTAAAGCGATGTTTGATGGTAATAAGTTAAAAGGTGGCAGTGATGCACTCTATTTTATGCTTAGCTTATCTAAAACTGAGTCTATTAAGCGCAATGCTAATATTTATTTAAGCATAGAGGAAAATGACACTTGGTGTGTTGGCGTGACAACTGACGTCGCAGCAGATTGCGATTGTAATGTGAAGGGCGCCTGCAATGTAGCTGCTGTGAGTTCAATGGATTATGAGGGGGTAACACTTAGTTCAAGTTACACCTCTCCTACTTTTGAGCAAGTACGTGGTGCATTTAATGAGTCCGATAAATCATTTACCCTACAGTCAGACAGTAATACTGCAGTGCAAATTCGTATCAATATGCTTGGCGCTGTAAAAATGTGCGGGGTTAATGGGGTACTTGGGTTGTATGAGTGTTAGTTAAAAAGTTGTTCGACAACTTTTAAGGTTTTATTAATTTGTTGGCAGTTGGTTGGGGTGATGAAAATAGTATCGTCACCAGCGATAGTGCCTAAAATACCATCAGTTTTTCCGATTGAGTCAAGCAGGCGTGCAATTAATTGTGCTGCCCCAGGACTTGTGCGGATAACAATAAGACTATCATTACAGTCGATATCAACAACGAGGTTTTTAAGTGGGCTACTGGTGGTTGGGATACCAAGTTCTGCTGGAAGGCAATAAACCATTTCACGTTTTGCATTACGAGTGCGTACAGCGCCTGATTTACTAAGCATACGTGAAACTTTAGATTGGTTTATGTTATGAAAACCGGCTTCTTGTAGAGCATCAACAATCTCTCCTTGAGAACTAAGGCGCTCTTTTTTTAGTAGGGCTTTAAAGAAATCCATTAATTCAGTTGATTGTTTCATATAATATAGCTCTGTAAAATATTTATGCGTATCATAGTTAATCTTTGACTATTTACAATAGATTAATCTGCAAAATAAGTGCATAACTATTCATTTTTTAGTGAAACCTGTTTTTATTGGTAAATTATCTATTCTTCTGTTTTTTGTGTTGGGTATTAAAATGAGATCACTTTCGAAATCTATTTGCTTTATATTCTATTGTGCTTTTTCTACACAATTAGTTGCAGTTGATCTAGACAAAAATTTAGAGGTAAATTTTGTTACCGAAGCAAACTATTATCCATTTGAGTATTTAGATGATCTTCAACAAATTCAGGGCTTTGATATCGATATCGCAAATGCGGTATGCAATGCCGCAAATTTAACCTGCCGTTTTCACAACCAAAGCTTTGATAGCTTGCTACTAACATTACAATTTGGACGCTTTGATGCCGTTATTGCTGCGCTTGATATTACTGAAGAGCGCCAAGCTAAAGTTGACTTTTCAAGCAGTTATTATAAATCACCTCCTGTTTTTGTAAGTGCTATAAATCAAGAAGAAGAATTTTCAATGATAGGTAAGTTCATTGGTGTGCAATCTGACTCATCGAATCATCATTATTTGCTTGAGCATGCAAAAAAAGACAGCTTCATCATATCTTACCTCTCTTCCACAGCGGCTTTTATCGATTTAAGTGAAGGAAAAATAGATATTGTTTTTGCGGATCAAGCTGTGGTTGCTGAGTTCCTATTGCAAGAAAAAAATAACCTTAAATTTTCAGTGAAGAAAACAGAAAAACTATTTATAGAGAAATTTTCATCTGGGTATGGTATTGCCGTTAGAAAAGGTAATACAAAACTATTGCAACGATTAAACTATGGGTTAGAAAAGATTGTAGAAGATGGCTCTTACCAAAAAATACTTGAACGTTACTTTAAATACTAGTTGTATACTAGTCACCGGCTCGGACACTAAGGCAAGGTGCAGTCTGATGACCTTACGAGCAATTAACTTTCTTAATTCTCTATCGTTACGCCTTTCATGGTTTAATGGCTAGCCCTTATCGAATGTCACTGCGACGAATTACCATGCTTTTATAAAAATAGAGTTGTCGACTCGAAGAACAATCTGTGAAGTAAGCATCTCGGTTGTCTTTCGAGAGGTTGGAGCAATTAGACTTTCAACTTTTTACCTAGAATCTGTTTGCCTCACAGTTTGCTGAATTTTACATCTTGAATGATAACGAGTCCAAACTAGCCAACAACTTGATCTTACGCATACAAAACCATAACTAGACTTAACATTGCTCACATTTATTTAACATTTTTTACATAACCCAATAATTTAGATTAGTATATTTTTTATCTTGTTAACTAACTATTTTGGAGTGTGTATGAAAGTTGCCGTTCTTGGTGCCGCTGGTGGTATCGGTCAAGCCTTAGCTTTATTATTAAAATTAGATCTTCCGGAAAACTCAGAGTTATCATTATATGACGTTGCCCCTGTAACACCAGGCGTTGCAAAGGATTTAAGTCATATTCCAACAAGTGTAAAAGTAACTGGCTTTGGTGGGGATGATGTCAAACCAGCCCTCATTGGTGCCGATGTTGTGCTTATCTCCGCGGGTGTTGCGCGTAAGCCTGGCATGGATCGCAGTGACCTATTTAATATTAATGCTGGCATTATTAAAACGCTCGTAGGCAGTGTTGCGGAAGTCGCACCTGATGCTTGTATTGGTATTATTACAAACCCTGTTAACACAACGGTTGCTATTGCAGCTGAAGTATTAAAAGGCGCTGGTGTTTACAATAAAAATAAATTGTTTGGTATTACCACGCTTGATGTTATTCGTGCAGAAGAGTTTATTGCAGACCTTAAAGGTCTTCCTGCAGAGCACGTTCGTGTAAACGTCATTGGTGGACACAGTGGTACAACTATTCTTCCTGTTTTATCACAGGTACAAGGTGTTGAGTTTACAGAGCAAGAAGTTGTAGAGCTGACAGATCGTATCCAAAATGCAGGCACTGAAGTAGTAAATGCAAAAGCGGGTGGGGGGTCTGCAACACTCTCTATGGCACGTGCAGCATCAGTTTTTGGTATTAACTTAGTGCAAGCGTTAATGGGCAAGCAAGGCATTATCCAAAATGCATATGTTGATGGTGGAAACTCTTGTTCTCCATTCTTCACTCAACCGCTTTTATTAGGCACGAAAGGTATTGAACGTGTATTACCTTTTGGTGAGTTAAGTGATTTTGAAGAAGAGAAGAAGCAGGAAATGTTAGCTGTATTACATGATGATATTCAAAAAGGTATCGACTTTGTAAAAGAGAGTTAATTTTTTTATTTTTAAAATACTTGATGGAAACCAGCTTATGCTGGTTTTTTTACGCCTATACTTTAAAGCTAACTAATTGAATTCGGGGTATCTATGAAAGTATCGAGTGTCATGACAACACGTGTTGTAAGTGTTGAAATGGATGACCGCTTAACGGTTGTAAAAGAGATTTTAGATAGTGCCCCGTTCAGGCATCTTGTTGTTGTTGAAGATGATGAGTTACAGGGCATTATCAGTGAGCGTGATATGTTGCGTTGCTTAAGCCCTTTCATTGGCACTAATGCCGAGTCCGTTAGAGATAAAAAAACTATTGATCAGCGTGCGCATCAAGTAATGACTCGGTCTCCAATAACGATAACCAGTGAGTTAGCAATTCGTGATGCTTTGCAGTTGATGTTAGACCATAGTATCGGCTGTTTACCAGTTGTAGATGATGATCATATTGTAGGAATATTTACTATCTACGATGGCCTAAAAGCATTGTTAGACAATTAGCATATAAGAAATTTTATTTTAGTGTTTTAACTCCTATCCATATTTCTTTATAGTGTGTACTTCAACGATAAATAGAGCATAACTATGGATTACTTACCAATTTTTACCAAATTAGAAAATCGCCCATGTCTTGTTATTGGTGGCGGTGATATTGCCCTGCGTAAGGTTCATCTTTTATTAAAAGCGGGGGCAGATGTTACCGTTTGTGCATTAGACTTTCACGAAAAACTACAACAAAAAGCAGATGCTGGTCAGTTAAAACTTATCAAAGACAGTTTTACTGAGTCTCTTTTAGATAACAAATGGTTAGTCATTGCTGCAACCAATAAAAAAGAGATAAACCAACAAATTGCTGATAGTGCTGATGAAAGGCAGCTATTGGTTAATGTTGTAGACGATCCAGCCCTTTCTAGCTTCATTATGCCCTCTATCGTTGATCGTTCTCCGATTATTGTTGCAATCTCTAGCGGTGGTAAAGCGCCTGTTTTAGCGCGTCTAATTAGAGAACGATTAGAGTCATTATTGCCAATGCATATTGGCCGCTTAGCGACTATTTCTGGTGAGTTTCGTCACCGCGTAAAAAGCGTGATTAAAAACGTATCTTTACGTCGACGTTACTGGGAAAAATTATTTGGTAATGGACAACTAGGTAGCCTGTTACAAAAAGGGCAAACCGAGGAGGCGATTACTTTAATGGAAAATAGTTTAACGGAAGAAATTGCTCAAGGTGATGTAGCTTTAGTGGGCGCTGGCCCGGGGGACCCCTCTTTACTTACCCTTAAAGCACTGCAATTAATGCAACAAGCAGATGTGGTGTTATATGATCGCCTTGTTTCTTCTGAAATATTAGATCTTGTTCGTCGCGATGCAGACCTTATTTCCGTTGGTAAAGAAGCGGGTAATCACGAAGTCGCTCAGTCTCGTACTAATCAAATGTTAGTGGAATATGCCCAGAAAGGTAAAAAAGTCGTCCGCCTAAAAGGTGGTGATTCATTTATCTTTGGCCGTGGCGGTGAAGAACTGGAAGAGTTGGTTGAATCTGGTATCGCTTTTCAAGTCGTTCCTGGTATTACCGCTGCTTCGGGTTGCAGTGCATACGCAGGTATTCCGCTTACCCACCGAGACTATGCGCAATCAGTTACCTTTGTAACAGGGCATCGAAAAGAGAACGGTAAAGAGTTGGACTGGCAGTCGCTTGCGAGCAAGAATCAAACCTTAGTGGTGTATATGGGGCTTATTCAGTCACAAGAGATACAAACACAACTGTTACAGTTTGGACGTGGAGGTGATACGCCTGTTGCGTTAATTAATAAAGGCACCAGTGCCGATCAACATGTAGTGATTGGTACACTTTTAGAGTTGACACAATTAGGTGGTGGTTTAAAAGGGCCGACGCTAATGATTATTGGTGAAGTTGTGAGCCTAGCGGATAAACTCGCTTGGTATAACCCTGAAAACAGTCATAAACTTTCTCGAGATCCTTTTTTAGTTAATCTAGCGTAAGTCGAGGCGATTATATGAACCCAAAAACGTTAAAGCGAACATTTCTGACTCCTTTAGCGTTTTTTTGTGTGCTTTTTTTGTTTGCAACACAGCTTAGTGCGAAAAAAATTAAAGTGGGTGCTGATATTTGGCCTCCATTTTTCATGGTTGAAGAGGGGCGCCATTACGGCATTGCTGTTGATATTATTAACGAGGTTATTAAGCAAACTGGACACTCAATTGAGTTTGTTACTCTGCCTAACTTAAGAGCAAGGAAGGCGTTTGAGCGTGGTGATATTGATCTGCAGTTGCTTGACTCTCCCGCATGGAATACTGATAAGCAGAATAGCCTTGCCCTTTATAGCCAAGAGGTAATGCAGGTCCAAGAGTACATCTATACGTTCAATGATAGTAAGGCTTTTATAAATGATTTTTCTGATCTATCTGGCAAAAGAATACATATAATGCGTGGCTATTATTATGCATTATTAGAGAACTCGTTCTCATCTCCCCCCTTTATTGTTGAGTTGGTGAACGAAGCCCCCGTGTTATTACACCTTCTCGCTAAAAAAAGAACCGATGCCATTTTTATGGATTCAATCAATTTCACTTACTTAGCCTCTCAGCTTGGTTATTCAACGTCACTATTCAAACGCAGTTTGCTGTTAAGTAGCAGCCCTGTTGCAATCAAAGTAACACTTAAAAATAGAGACCTTCTAGTTGTTTTTAATAAAGTTATTAAAGAGATGAAAGAGTCTGGTCGCATAGATAAGATCGTTCATAAATATACCCTGCAATAATGGTGATGGCTATGTTCTATCAATAATTGTTAGTGTTTTCTAGGGCTAATCGCTGCATGTAGAAAAGCAAAAGTCCGTAATAGATACGAATCTATTACGGACTTTTTAATGTGGTGGCCCCTCCCCGACTTGAACGGGGGACCTGACGATTATGAGTCGTATGCTCTAACCAACTGAGCTAAGGGGCCAAATTTGAATGCTGAGTATATAAGCTCTTTTTTTTCCTGTCTAGCTTATGTTATTTGTTTGCTTGTTTATTCAGCATACTTCGCAAAATAATTCATAAAATGCGTGTTTTATTCCACAGTTTTCATGGTGCATCGCTAAAATTGTTTTACTAACTAAATTTTATGAAAAAAATCTTGTCGAAGCAGGATTTTCTATGAATCGCTTAGTTGTTACTATTTGCCTAAGAAGCAATATAATTGTTCACTACAGTTTGCTTGGTAGCTACCAGTACGGGTGGGGAGGTATAGCTCGAACTGTTAGCTACAATATATTTAGCGCATAAAAAATCCTGCGATAAAGCAGGATTTTTTATTAGTGACTTAGTTCTTACTATTCGTCTAAGAAGCTGCGTAGTTGTTCGCTACGGCTTGGGTGATAGAGCGTTAGCTTGGAAATTACGCTCACGGGGCCGTGGGGGATAGCTCGAACTGCTTACTAAAATATATTTAGGACAAAAAAATCCTACCGAAGTAGGATTTTCTATTAACTTATTACGTTAGACTATTCGTCTAAGAAGCTGCGTAGTTGTTCGCTACGGCTTGCTTGACGTAGTTTACGCAGTTTTTTGCTTGGAAATTACGCTCACGGGGTCATGGGGGAGCGCTCGAACTGCTTGCTAAAATATATTTTGGACAAAAAAAATCCTACCGAAGTAGGATTTTCTATTAACTTATCGGCTTAGACTATTCGTCTAAGAAGCTACGTAGTTGTTCGCTACGGCTTGGGTGACGTAGTTTACGCAGGGCTTTAGCTTCGATTTGACGGATACGTTCACGTGTTACATCAAATTGCTTACCAACTTCTTCTAACGTGTGGTCAGTATTCATATCGATACCAAAACGCATACGTAAAACTTTCGCTTCACGAGCGGTTAGGCCTTCTAATACGTCGTTTGTTGCATTTTTAAGGCTTTCGCTTGTTGCACAATCAACTGGTAACGCAATCGTTGTATCTTCGATGAAATCACCTAAGTGAGAATCTTCATCATCACCGATTGGTGTTTCCATTGAAATTGGCTCTTTAGCAATTTTTAATACCTTACGAATTTTATCTTCAGGCATCATCATGCGTTCAGCAAGCTCTTCTGGCTGTGGCTCACGACCCATCTCTTGTAACATTTGACGCGAGATTCGATTAAGCTTATTAATCGTTTCAATCATATGTACAGGAATACGGATTGTACGCGCTTGGTCAGCAATAGAACGTGTGATTGCTTGACGGATCCACCATGTTGCATAAGTAGAGAACTTGTAACCACGACGGTATTCAAATTTATCTACCGCTTTCATCAGACCGATATTACCTTCTTGGATAAGATCTAAGAACTGTAAACCACGGTTTGTATATTTTTTAGCGATAGAGATAACTAGACGTAAGTTAGCTTCTACCATCTCTTTCTTCGCACGACGCGCTTTCGCTTCACCGATGCTCATGTTACGAGAAATTTCTTTTAGGTTTGCAATCGTTAGTACTGTTTCTGTTTCAACGGAAACCATTTTACGAACACAGCGACGTAAGTCTTCATCAAACTCTTTGATACGTGTTGCGTAGTCTGCTTCTGTTGCGTAGATAGCATCTAACCAAGCAACATTTGTTTCGTTGCCTTTAAATAAGCTGATAAATGCTTTCTTTGGCATTTTGTTCTGTTCAACACAGATTTTTAATACTAAACGTTCTTGTGTACGCACCGTATTCATTGAGTGACGGATCGCTTTAACCATGCGGTCAAACTGTTTAGGGATTAGTTTGAACTGTTGAAAGAATTCAGCTTGTTCGTTAATGGCTTTGCGTGTTTCAGTGTGGTCACGGCCATTTTTAACAATTGAATCTTCAACGACTTTGTTAAGCTGACGTAATTCTGCAAATTTTTCTGCTGACTCTTCAGGACAAGGACCTTTAGGGCCTTCTTCTTCATCTTCGTCGTCTTCTTTATCTTCTTCTTTAAGCTGGCTGTCTGTTAATTCAGAACCGATATGTGTCGCAGAAACGGCTTGAGTTATCTCATCGTTAGGATCAACAAAACCACTGATCATATCAGTTAGTTTCATCTCTTCAGCTTCGTAGCTGTCCCAGTTATCAAGCAGGCCTGTAATGGTTGCAGGGTATTCTGATACTGAGTTTTGTACCTCTTTGATACCTTCTTCAATACGCTTAGCGATAACAATTTCGCCTTCACGTGTTAGAAGTTCAACGGTACCCATTTCACGCATATACATACGAACAGGGTCAGTTGTGCGACCGATTTCTGATTCTACCGTAGCAAGTACTTGTGCTGCCGCTTCAACAGCATCTTCGTCTGCTGTATCGTTACTCTCTTCACCTAAGCTGATTTCGTCAGCGTCAGGCACATTTTCATAAACCTTAATGCCCATATCACCAATCATTTGGATGATATCTTCAATTTGTTCAGGCTCAAAAATGTCTTGAGGTAAGTGATCGTTAACTTCGGCGTAGGTTAAAAAGCCTTTTTCCTTACCTTTGATAATAAGTTCTTTAAGCTGTGACTGGGGTGTTTGAGCCATAGATACCGTCCAAAATAGAAAGATGTTATTGAAAAAATGCAAGCGCCAGATTATACGCCTAAAATGTAAATTTTTCCAGTTTGATTAATTTTGTTTTTGTTCACTTAGCAGTATTGCAAGTTGTTGTGTTTCTTCACTTGTTAATGCTTCACTTGATCGCGATTTTTGTTTTAAATATTCAATTTTATTATTGAGGTGCAGGTTGAGAAATTTTTCTAAGGTATCTAGAAAAAGATCTTCATATTTATCTTCCTTTACATCATTCTGCCAAACGGCTAATTGATTTAATTGTTTGCTTTGAGGCGTTTCTCGCCAATGTTCAAGTAACTGACCTGTAGTTATATTGGGACTGTTTCTGCAAATATCAAGGAGTGAGTTCAATAAACTTAAACCAGGTAGCTGTAATTCCTTAAATTCTGGAAATTCAGGCAAGCCGTAAGCGATATTAGGGTGCTGTAATACAATGGAGATCGCGAGTCGCATTGGCGTGGTTTTATTTTTTGTGCCTTTTTTATTCGCGCTCTCTTTTTTAGGTAATAGTTTCTTTAGCCCATCAAGTTCAATCCCTAGTAGTTTAGTTAAACGTTCTTCCATCATCTGTCTGAAAATAGATTCGTTTAACTGACCTATAAGTGGGATAGCAAGCTGTGCAAGTTTAGATTTACTATCACTGCTACTCATATCAACCTGAGAGAGCAGTTGTTGAAACAAAAAGTCTGAAAGTGGCAGCGATTGGCCAATTAGTTGTTCAAAGCTCTCTTTTCCCTCTTTTTGTACAAAGCTATCAGGGTCTTCACCATCAGCTAAAAACATAAAGCGTAATGTGCGGCCATCTTGAATATAGGGGAGGGCATTTTCAAGTGCACGCCAGGCTGCAGTACGACCTGCTTTGTCCCCATCAAAACAGCAGACAATCTCACTGGTGTTGCGAAATAGGGTGTGGATATGATCTGGGGTTGTTGCTGTTCCCAATGATGCAACCGCGTAATCGATGCCAAATTGGCCAAGGGCAACCACATCCATATAACCTTCAACCACCAATATGCGCTCGATAGTTTTGTGGGCTTGTTTAACTTGGTATAAACCGTACAGCTCTTTACCTTTATGGAACAATGGCGTTTCTGGGGAGTTTAGGTATTTGGGCTCTTGGTTATCGAATACGCGACCACCAAAACCTACTACGCGTCCACGCCTGTCGAGAATAGGAAACATTAATCGATCATTAAAAAAGTCGTAACTACCGCCACTGTCACGATTTTTGATCATGCCAGCTTCAAGCAGTTGTTTTTCTATTTCAGGTGATTTAGAGAAGCGTTTACAGACATTATCCCAACCTTCAGGTGCGTAGCCAATTTTAAAATGTTTAACGGTTTCCCCTGAAAGCCCACGTCCTTTTAGGTAGTTAATTACATTGTCGCTATTTTTATGCTGGGAAAGTTGTTGCTGGTAATATTTAGCAATATCAGCCATTAATAAATAGGTATCTTTGCGATCAATATAAGGGGCTGGTTTACCGCCACTCGCAATAGTTGTTTCTCTTGGAACTTCAAGGCCTACTTGGCTCGCAAGTGTTTCAATGGCATCAACAAACTCTAACCCTTCATACTCCATGACAAAAGTAAGGGCGTTACCACTCGCACCACAATTGAAGCAATGATAAAACTGTTGTTTATCACTGACTGAAAAGCTGCTGTCATTATTACCATTATGGAAAGGGCAACGTGCGCGGTAACCACCACCTTTTTTCTTCAGTTTTACCTGACTGTCAATTAGTTCAACGATATCGGTACGTGCAATAAGGTCATCGATAAAGTTTTGTGGGATACGTCCAGCCATGCGAGTCCTAATACGAAGTAAAGTCTTAAATTTATGTTACTGATAGGCGTTTTCTATTACAAACAAAAAAGCCCCAATCTTATTGCTAAGGTTGGGGCTTTTTAAATTCAAAACAAGTTTGGGTTAAGCTAAGCCGGCTCTTACAAGTCCACTAACTTCACCCATATCAGCTCGTCCTGAAATATCTTTTTTGAGCACGCCCATCACTTTACCCATGTCTTGCATGCCACTTGCTCCTGTTGACGCGATAGCTTGCTCGATTAAAGCCTTCACTTCATCAGAGGTGAGTGGTTGGGGCAGAAACTCTTGCAAGATCGCAAGTTCTGTCTTTTCAATATCAGCAAGATCAGCTCGATCTGCTTTTTCAAATTGACTAATTGAGTCTTTACGTTGCTTCACCGATTTAATAACAACAGCCGTCACTGCGTCATTGTCTAGCTCAATACGCTCGTCAATTTCAATTTGTTTGATCGCGGCAAGCAACATACGGATAGTACCCAAACGGACCTTATCCTTCGCTCGCATAGCGAGTATTTGTTGCTCTTTTAATCTTACTTTCAAAGACATAATTTTACCTTTTATTAATCAGTTGACTAGTAAAGGCGAACGCGACGTGCGTTTTCACGAGAAAGTTTCTTCAGGTGACGTTTAACAGCTGCTGCTTTAGCACGTTTACGTACTGTAGTCGGTTTCTCAAAGTACTCACGTTTGCGAGTTTCAGCTAAGATACCTGCTTTTTCACAAGAACGTTTAAAACGGCGAAGTGCTACGTCAAATGGTTCGTTTTCACGAAGTTTAATTACTGGCATGTGCCTATTACCTTTATAGTTACGGTCGTAAAGCGACCAATGCATTTAAAATGGTGCGAGATTTTAATCCTATTTAGGGTCGAAAGTAAAGCAATACCGTACTTAATTTTTGGTAAATAGAATAAAAATATTTTTATGCTCTGATTCTACTTCAAAAACAGGTAAACTACGTCTTTTTTATTATTGCAAAAAGGAACTATTCGCCATGCGGATTTTAGGCATTGAAACCTCTTGTGATGAAACAGGTATTGCGATTTATGATGACCAATTAGGCCTGCTTTCACATCAACTTTACAGTCAAGTTGCATTGCATGCGGATTACGGCGGTGTGGTGCCGGAGCTTGCTTCACGTGACCATGTGCGTAAAACGATTCCTTTGATTAAAGAGGCACTAGCGCAAGCTGATTGCACTAAAGATGATATCGATGCAATTGCATTCACAGCAGGCCCTGGGCTTGTTGGCGCGTTATTAGTTGGCTCATGTGTCGGCCGTAGTTTAGCGCTTGCATGGGGAAAACCTGCGATTGCAGTGCATCATATGGAAGGGCATCTACTCGCGCCAATGCTGGAAGATAACAAGCCTGAGTTTCCATTTTTAGCATTATTAGTTTCTGGTGGCCATACCTTAATGGTACAGGTTGATAATATCGGCGAATATACAGTGTTAGGTGAAAGTATCGATGATGCTGCTGGGGAAGCGTTTGATAAAACTGCAAAACTATTAGGGCTTGATTACCCTGGCGGACCTCGTTTAGCAAAATTAGCTGAAAAAGGTGTTGAAAAACGTTTTGTTTTCCCTCGTCCGATGACTAACAAACCGGGCCTTGATTTTAGTTTTAGTGGTTTAAAAACTGCCACAGCAATCACCATTGCAAAAGAAGGCGATGATGAACAAACCCAAGCAGATATCGCACGTGCCTTTCAAGATGCGGTCATTGATACCATTGCAATTAAATGTAAGCGAGCATTAAAACAGACTGGGTTAAAGCGCCTTGTTGTTGCAGGTGGTGTAAGTGCGAATGTTTCACTTCGTGAACAATTAGCTATTTTGATGAAAAATAATGGTGGCGAAGCATTTTATCCACGTAATGAGTTTTGTACCGATAATGGTGCCATGATCGCTTATGCGGGCATGCAGCGTTTAAAAGCGGGGCAGTTTGAGCCGTTAGCGATTAAAGCAAAACCACGTTGGCCATTGGATACCTTAAAGAGTATTGCTGATTAATATAAAAAACCGCTTGTTGGCGGTTTTTTTTATTGGAGGTCGGGATTTATCCCATTTCCCAAGTCATTGACGATTTAAAGACCGATCTATTGGAATCAGCTGTTTTAACGTTGTTGTTCTTTGAGCCAAATAGCCACTTGTTTGGCAAAATAGGTTAACACGCCATTTGCACCTGCACGTTTAAAGCACAGTAGCGACTCCATGACACACTCTTTCTCTTTTAACCAACCGTTATCAATGGCGGCTTTGTGCATCGCATACTCGCCACTGACTTGATAAGCAAAGGTTGGGATTTGTAGCTCTGTTTTTACACGGCGCACAATATCTAAATATGGCATACCAGGTTTCACCATCACCATATCAGCACCTTCTTCAATATCCAGTGCCACTTCATGGATTGCTTCATCGCTGTTGGCTGGATCCATTTGATAGGTAGATTTATTGCCACCTTTTAAATTGCTTGCGCTACCGACTGCGTCACGAAAAGGGCCGTAGTAGTTAGAGGCATATTTTGCGCTATAAGCCATGATCTGTGTGTTGATGTATCCTGCATTCTCTAAAGCTTCACGTATCGCACCAATTCGCCCATCCATCATATCTGATGGCGCAACTATGTCTGCACCAGCTTGCGCATGTGAGAGTGCCTGTTTTACTAGTATTTCAGTGGTTATATCATTTAATACATAACCGTCATTATCTATGATGCCATCTTGGCCGTGTGTAGTGAACGGGTCTAGAGCAACATCTGTTATTACACCTAAATTTGGGCAAGCTTCTTTAATGCGCTTAACTGCACGCTGAGCAAGCCCTTCTGCGTTATAGGCTTCTTCTGCCATGAGTGTTTTTATTTCGTCCGGCGTTACCGGGAACAATGCAATAGCAGGGATACCTAGCGCTTCAAGTTCAATACACTCTGTTACTAATAGATCCAGTGATAAACGCTCAATACCTGGCATTGATGGAATTGCTTCACGACGGTTCATTCCCTCTAAAACAAACATAGGGTAGATTAAGTCATTTACAGATAATTGATTTTCGGCAACAAGGCGGCGAGAGAAGTCGTGTTTACGCAAACGGCGTAAGCGACGTGCAGGAAAACTTTGAGAAGTGGCCATTAACGATCCTTTATTATTTTAAAAGTCAAAAGTTATAATTTGAAAAATAGTTTACTGTTTTGCTCTGTTTGTTGCACCAACTGTTTCAGTGATTCGCCTCGCGCATTTGCAATCGCTTGTGCAATGTAAGGCAGGTATTTAGGTTCATTACGGCTTGATTTAGGTTTTGGGCGCATTGAACGTGGCAATAAGTAAGGCGAATCAGTTTCAATCATTAATCTATTTTCTGGAATTAATTTAACCAATTCAATGAGCTCTGTTCCGCGTCGCTCATCACAAATCCAACCGGTAATACCAATGTGTAGGTCGAGCGATAAACACTGCTCTAAATCTGCTTGCGAGCCAGTAAAGCAATGTAAGACTGCATTAGGTAGTTGGCTGATATAAGGTTTTAAAAGTTCAATAAAACGACGGTTAGCATCTCGTTCATGCATAAATACTGGTAGTTGTAATTCAACTGCAAGTTCTAGTTGTTGTACAAAAGCATATTCTTGATCTGCGGGTGTTGAAAAATTGCGGTTAAAATCAAGCCCACACTCTCCAATTGCTTTAACCTGCTGTTTTTTTGCTAAGGCACGTAACGTTTCAATACTTGTGTTATTGAAGGTTTTTGCATCATGAGGGTGGATACCTGCGGTGCAATATAGGTAGTTTGGGTATTGCAAGCAAAGCTCAGTAGCTTGTTGGCTCTCTTCAATGGAGGTGCCCGTTACCATCAAGCCAGTAACACCGGCTAATTTGGCATTTTCGATAACTAAAGCAAGATCTTTTTCAAAGCGTTTATTGGTTAAGTTGATACCGATATCAATCATAGGCTTCTTCTTGTAAAAACAAAAAAGGGGTAAATAGCTAGACTATTTACCCCTTTATAAAATTATGTAAATTTAATTAAGTAGACGTGCTCGAATTGTACCTTCGATCGCTTTTAACTTAAGTAGCGCGGCATCAGCATCTTCACTGTTTACATCAATTACAACATAACCAATGTTTTCATTCGTTTGTAGGAATTGCGCCGCAATGTTGATGTTAGCTTCAGCAAATGCCAAGTTGATCTTAGTTAAGATACCTGGTTGGTTTTGGTGAATATGTAATAGACGGCTTGTTTCTGTATGCGCAGGTAATGATACTTCAGGGAAGTTTTTAGAAGACAGTGTTGAACCGTTATCAGAATATTTAACCAGTTTACCCGCTACTTCATAACCGATATTTTCCTGTGCTTCCTGCGTACTACCACCAACGTGTGGTGTTAGAATTACGTTATCAAACTTACGCAGTGGAGATTCAAACTCTTCTTTGTTTGATTTTGGCTCAGTTGGGAATACATCAACCGCCGCACCAGACAGCTTTTTACTTTCTAGGGCTTCGCAAAGTGCTGGAATATCAACAACTGTGCCACGTGCCGCATTCATGAAGATCGCGCCATCTTTCATTTGAGCAAACTCTTTAGCACCCATCATGTTTTTAGTTGAAGCAATTTCAGGTACGTGCAAACTAATAACATCAGATTGTGCTAATAACTCTTGCATAGAAGCAATTTGTGTTGCGTTACCAAGGGTTAATTTACTTTCTACATCGTAAAAAGAAACACGGAAGCCTAAGTTTTCAGCCAAAATACCAAACTGTGTACCGATATGGCCGTAACCAATAATACCTAAGTTTTTACCACGCGCTTCATATGAGCCTGTTGCTGATTTATCCCATTCACCACGGTGAGCTTTAGCGTTACGCTCAGGTACGCCACGTAATAATAACAGTGCTTGACCTAATACTAATTCTGCAACACTACGTGTATTTGAGAAAGGCGCGTTAAACACAGCAACACCTTTTGCTTGCGCAGCATTTAAATCTACTTGGTTAGTACCGATACAAAAACAACCAATACCGACTAATTTTTCTGCCGCAGCGATTACTTTTTCGTTTAAGTTAGAACGACTACGGATACCCACAAAGTGGACATCTTTAATTTTCTCAATGAGATCTTCTTCGCTTAGAGATGTTTTGATGCTTTCAATATTGGTGTAACCCGCTTGTGTGAAAGTATCAACTGAGCTTTGGTGCAAGCCTTCTAGAAGAAGGATTTTGATTTTATCTTTGTTGAGTGAAAATTGAGTCATTTCTAGTTCCTTGATCCCTGTAGCACCAGGGTAAATGGACAAACAATAATATAAAAAGGGGTGAATAATTTTAGTGAACCTAAAATAGCAAAAATAGTGGCCGTTGGAAACTTATGTGAACTGATTCACATATAAAAAATTGGTACTATTAATACTTTATTGATCTAAATCGTTGGCCTGTGGTTAACTTATTCACCTATAAAACATTTTTATAGCGAGGTACAGAGTTGTACCTCGTAAACGTGTTGGTTATTTTAGTGTTTTAACGCCGTTTTCAGCGCCTACTAAAACAACGTCAGCAGCACGAGCTGCAAATAGACCGTTTGTTACAACCCCCACAATAGCATTGATTGCTGTTTCTAATTTAATTGGCTCTGCAATTTTCATGTTGTGCACATCTAGGATGATATTACCGTTATCCGTTACAACACCTTCTCGGTAAACAGGATCACCACCTAGCTTAACTAACTCACGTGCAACATAGCTACGTGCCATTGGAATCACTTCAACAGGCAGTGGGAACTCACCTAAAGTATCCACATTTTTTGTGTCATCAACAATACAGATAAATTTATCGGCAACGGCAGAAACGATTTTCTCACGGGTCAGAGCTGCACCACCACCTTTAATCATGTGGTTGTATGCGTTGATTTCATCTGCGCCGTCAACATAAACACTTAAATCAGAAACAGAGTTAAGATCAAATACTTCAATACCATATTCAATTAATTTAGCTGTTGATGCTTCAGAGCTTGAAACCGCGCCTTCAATGTCATTTTTCATTGTTGCTAATGCGTCAATGAAGTGATTTACGGTTGAACCAGTACCAACACCAACAATAGAGTCTTTTTCTACGTATTCTAAGGCTGCATATGCAGCTGCTTTTTTCTTATCATCTTGAGTCATGGTTTTGTTTCCTGAGGTGAGCGCTAAAAGTGGCGAGATTATACCCATGATACCTCAAGATGCAAAGTCAGCAAGGCAAGTTGTACCGAGATGCTAGGCATAAAACTGAAGTGTAGTTATTCTACATCGATGTTTTATAACAACGCAGATTGGTACAACTTGCATTGCCCTACGGGGCGCGATCTCGAAAACCAGCCCTGCGTTACAACAATCGAAAAGGGAATAACCATTACCTCATGTTGTGCCTTGCTCTGGTATTCGAGCTCGCGCCTGACAAAGCACATTTAGGTAACATGGGTATATAACCTTTTATCACTAAACGCGTATATCAAATATGTTAATTTTTTGTAATGAACAGGTATCGTTTTGATGGGGTGATTATTTCAGGTAGGGGGACATCCCAAGACTCAATAGGTAGTTTGTTTACAAGCTGGCAGTCATGAGCAAGGCCGATAGGGTAAGGACCTGATTTATCTTGAAACCAAGGTGCAAGTATTCGGTCGTAATAACCTCCACCCATGCCGATGCGATTACCATCAATATCAAAGGCAACTAACGGGGTAAAAATAATATCTAACTCAACCACTGGGCAGGCATGTTTGTTTTCGAATTTAGGCTCTGATATGCCATAACGATTGAAAGCCATTTGCGTATCTTTTGTGTACTCTAAGAAGAGCAAATTACCTTTTTTATTTGGATCAACAATAGGAAGAAATATCTGTTTTTGTTGCGTCCAGCACCACTCAATAAATAGATGGGTATCGATTTCTCCATCGTAGGCAAGTGTTACAGATATTTTTTGTGCTTTGTGGATCCTTGGTTGAACAATCAAACGGTTAAGGATTTTGTGTGCATCTGTTTGCTGTCGTTTAGTTGGCAACGCTCTACGTTTTTGGCGAACCTGTTGTCGGATTACATCTCTTTGCTGTTGCATAATTACATTTGCAGTTAGTGGACATATAATAAGTTTATCATATTGATAGTGTATTACATGGGAAGATTAATTCCCTAAGCCATACTGTTGCATCAGGTAGTCAATATAGCCTGTTTGTTGTAATTCTCTTATCCTAAAATCAAATAGCTCGATCATCTTAGTTCGTTTATCTTTATTTGCTTGTAATGGAGAGAATGCAATGTATATTTTCGCTTCAGAAACACAGCCGGCTTCACTAAACCTAGCAACTAAACCTGCTTTTTTAAGTGTGTACAGTGTTGTATTGCGAGTAAACAAAAAGGTATCTATGCGCTTTTTCTCTATTTTTTTTGCGTTTTGTAAAACATAGCGATCATTATATGGCTGGAATTGAAACTGTTGTGGGTTTGCATGTACATAATCATTTAGTTCTTCGATAGACGTATCGTTTGCAATACCTATTTTTTTGTTTTTCAATGAACTAGGACCGTTGTAGTTCCAGCTTGAGTCTATTGAGGTAAAAAAACACATTCGTTGCGTACCAACAGCTTCTTGTGGGTAGATCAAGGTTGGCGCTTCTGCTTTTGCGGGGGATAATAGTGCATCAGATTTTCCTTGTTGGACATTTTTGATTGCTCTTGACCAAGGGTAATAGTCAATGACCACTTCATATTGACTATCTTTAAATACTTCATTAATTATATCAACTACATAACCTTCCTGCTCTTGTTGTGGGCAGATTTGTGGGCACCAATCAATAGCAGATATGTTGATTTTTTCAGCTTGTAGGGGCAAAGAAAGTAGGCTTAATAAGAGGTAAATAAACGATTTCATGCGTTTGACCTTAACTATTCGTTTATTAAAAAATAGTCGTTTTTTTATTATTGGTAAAGTTTTTTAAGCATCAACTGACTGGGAAATCATGCTTAAGAATAGAGAATAGAGAATAGAGAATAGAGAATAAAGGCATGCAGGCATGCAGGCCATGCTGGTTTTATCGTAGGGGCTGAAGGGTAAAGTGCTGTCGATGTTTTACTTTAGAGAATTAAGGTAGCGTTATTAACTTTGGCTTGGTTCAGAAGGTCGTACAGGTGAGTGCTGTCTAGGTTTGCGGTATAAAGTTAATGGCCTAAGGGTATAGTTATTGACTTTAGCTTGGTTCAGAAGGCCGTACAGGTGAGTGCTGTCTAGATTTCGGTATAAATTTAGTAACCAAAGGGAAGCGTTATTTGCTTTAATTTTGAATGGGAAGGTTTAACAATCTAGTTTTTGTAATAAAAATTAATGGCCCAAGGGTATCGTTATTGACTTTGACCTTGAACCCGAAGGTCAAGGTTGGTGTCTCAGTGTTTGCCGCAGGCTTCTCGATACGAGCCGAGCTTGCTCAATAGCATTCATGCCAAGTCACCGGGGGTATTGCTTATCGGCTCAGGGACTTAGTCAAGATTAGCGGATACCCGAGGGTTAAAATAACTGTACGCCTGTTTTATCACTTTGAAAAGCGTTTTTTGTCATTGAAGTGATTAGTTGATGTGTAATTGAACAGGATTTGATTAAGCAAGTAGCAACTATTTAAGTTTATTCATCAACCTTTTTTTGCGGAAGTAATGCTTGTTCAATAGAGTCTTGTAAAAGCTGAATACGTTGATTTAACTCTTGTGCATATTGTTCATTTTTTTCTTTTTCTACATTTAATTCGTGGCAGTAGTTGAGAGCAGCCATGACAATATGCTGTTCGTTACGACGACCGGGGGATAGCTCTTTCATCGTTTTTAATTTTTTATTAAATTGCTCAACCGACTTTTCTAAGCTCGCCTCTTCACCATCTGGACAGCCCATTTTGTATTGTTGTCCTAAAATAGAGATATCGAGATTTGCCATATTCAACCTATGTGATAAAAGAAGCTTTAAAAAGTTGCCTTAATATAGCTAGCTAGCTAACAACTTTCAAGTAATTACTAGCGACAATACCCACGTAAGGGTACTATTCTGTTCACTATTAACAAATATTGAGTAATGCTAATGAGTATCGAACCTTTGCCAAGTTTTTCCCAAATAACCGATGTGTTAGAAGAAGCAGAACTATTTACCAGTGCTGCCGAAGTACATGGAATATTGTCTGGTTTTATTTGTGGAGGCATTGATCTCGACTCTAAGGATTGGTTAACCCATTTTAATGATGTCGTAAATGAGGGGTTGGGTTTGCCACTAAAAGCTAAAAATCTGGTTAGTTTACTTCACACTCAAGTTATCACTCAATTTACTGATGACGGTCTTGGTTTTTCTTTATTACTACCGATTGACGATAAACCATTGGATGATCGTTGTGAAGCTTTATCACAGTGGGCGCAGGGTTTTTTAGTTGGTTTTGGTATGGTGCAACAAGCGCTTAATCAAGCAAGTGAAGATGTTCAAGAGATGATCAAAGATATTCGTGATATTTCCCAAATTAGTCTGGGTTTTGAAGAAGAAGATGAAGAGTCTGAAATTGCCTACGCTGAGATCGTTGAATATTTACGTGTTGGCGCGATGCTCTGTTTCAACCACTTTTCGCGTAAGCCGAATACGCCCACCTCTAAAACTATTCACTAAATTAGAAGTAAAGCCATTATGAATAACTTTCAGCATCGTAGAACCCTCTTTTTAAATCAAATGCAAGAAAACAGCATGGCACTGTTTCCTGCCGCTCAAGAACTTATCCGTAACAATGATTGTGAATTTCCATTCCGTCAAAATAGTGATTTTCATTATTTGACGGGTTTTAACGAGCCCGATGCATTATTGATGCTCATTAAAAGCGCACAATCAAATCGTGTTATTTTATTTAATCGAGCAAAAGACAAAAGTGCTGAAATTTGGCACGGCTATCGCTTAGGGCAAGATGCGGCGGTAACTAAATTACTGATAGATGAAGCCTATGTTATTGATGAGTTTGAAACTCAGCTTGAGTCTTTATTAAGTGGTATTGATACACTCTATTATCCAATGTTTCAAAGTGATTCATTAGACAACACTTTAAAGCAAGTGGTGAACAAACTGCGTATTGGGAAACGTAAAGGGCTTATCGCACCAAAAAGTTATGTTGACTGTTTACCGATGTTACATGAAATGCGTGTCATTAAATCTGATGCGGAAGCTGAGCTAATGGCTGAAGCCGCTGAGATTTCCGCTGCTGGGCATATTCGTGCAATGCAAAAGTGTCATGCGGGTATGTGGGAATACCAATTAGAGTCTGAAATTAAACATGAGTTTTCCCTACAGGGGACACGTGATGTCGCTTATAACAGTATTGTTGCTGGTGGCAATAACGCCTGTATTTTGCATTACACAGAAAATGATAAACAGCTACAAGATGGAGAGCTGGTATTAATTGATGCTGGAGCCGAATACCAAGGTTATGCCGGCGATATTACCCGTACTTTTCCAGTTAATGGCAAGTTTAGTGAACACCAAGCAAAGCTGTATCAATTAGTACTTGATATACAAGTGGCTGCAATTAACCAAGTAAAACCGGGTGTAACCTTTGCTGATATCAATAAAAAAGTGGCTGAGCAATTGGTTGATGGCTTGTTAACCTTCGGTATTTTAAAAGGTGATCGTGAAATATTAATTAAAGAGGAAGCTTATAAAGCTTTCTATATGCATGGCATTGGTCACTATTTGGGGTTAGATGTGCATGATATGGGGGATTATGGCACGCTTGATAATCCGCGTTTATTAGAAGCGGGCATGGCAATCACCATTGAGCCGGGTTTATATATAAGCAATGATGCTGATGTTGAAAATTGTTGGAAAGGCATTGGTATTCGCATCGAAGATGATTTATTGGTGACTAAGCAGGGCGCTGAAGTATTAAGCGCTGACGTACCTAAAACAATCGATGAGATTGAAGCGCTAATGGCGGATGCAAAAGCACATGGACAGTAATCCTATCTATCACACCGACATTGTTATTGTTGGTGGTGGTATGTCTGGTTGTTTGTTAGCACTTGCTATCGCAAAACAGTCTCCTAAATTTAGTATCACTTTAATTGATAATAACCCTGAAAAATTAGAAAAGGGTGACCATCCCGGTTTTGATGCACGCAGCATTGCCCTGAGTGCGGGTAGTTGTGAGTTATTAGATGATATTGGTGTGTGGGCGACTATAAAGCAAAATGCACAACCGATAGATGATATTCATATCTCCGACAGAGGGCATATGGGTATTGTGGAACTTGAGAAAAACGCGACTGATTCCCCTTTTGGTTGTGTTGTTGAACTGCAAAATGTAGGGCAAGTGTTACAGCAACAGTTAGCTCTATTTCCACAAATAAAACGCCTTTATGACTGCTCAATAATCAATGTTAATAAACAATCAAAGTACGTTATCTGTGAGTTAAAAAATAAACATAGTATTCAAACAAAGCTTTGTATTGCTGCCGATGGAAGCAATAGTAAAACTAACCAGTTACTCGCGATTAACAGCACAACTTCAGATTATGGTTGCTCTGCTATTATCGCTAATGTTAGTTGTGATAAAGCCCATAATAATTGTGCTTTTGAGCGTTTTACTGAAGCAGGACCACTCGCTTTATTGCCTCTATCAGATAATCGTTACTCCTTAGTTTGGTCGGTAAAAAATAGTGACCTAGCAGAGATAATGGATCTTAATGAACAAGCCTTTCTAGACAAGTTGCAAACCGCTTTTGGTTTTCGCGCTGGGGTATTTGAAAAAGCTGGTAAGCGAGACTGTTACCCGTTAAAACTAACGCAAGCCGATAAACCATTTACTCATCGTGGTGTTGCTATCGGTAATGCGGCTCACTGCTTGCACCCTGTAATGGGACAAGGCTTTAATTTAGGTCTACGTGACTTGAGTACCCTTGCAATAGTTATCGCAGAATTAGAAGAAAGCAGTCAGCTTGGTGATTTTGTTATGTTAAACCGTTACTGGTGTGCACGTAAAAAAGATCATAACACTACCATCAATATGACAGACTCAATAGTAAGACTATTCAGCAATACAAGTTTACCTTTTGTTATTGGCAGAAATATAGCGCTGCAAGCGATTGCCTGTTTCCCCTCTCTTGGTAAGCCGGTTGTAAAACAGGCTAAAGGGCAATTTAACTTATATACACAAGAAGAAAAATCATGATGTTATCCTATGATATAACCATCGTTGGTGGTGGCATGGTGGGGCTGACATTGGCTGCATCACTGGCTAAAAGTAATTTAAATATTGCTATCATTGAAAATAATGAAGTAGCGGAGTTAAGCGAATCACCCGCTTCACGTGTTAGTGCAATTAGCGCCGCGAGTCGCACTATTTTTGAGAAACTTGATGTTTGGTCTTATATCAATGCGGATCGCATTACGCCCTATGACACTATGTTTGTTTGGGAAAAAGACAGCTTTGGCAAGATAGCTTTTGATGCACAACAGGTCGATGCAACTCAGTTGGGTTACATCATTGAAAACGAACAAATCCAACATGCACTATTAAACGTTGTGCAAAAACAATCCAATGTCACTTTTTATGCGCCAGACAAGTTAAGCAATATTGCGCTTGGTGATGGCGAAGCGTGGTTAACGCTTGAAAGTGGAAAAAATATTACCACTAAGCTGGTGGTGGGTTCTGATGGAGCAAACTCATGGGTGCGCAATAAAGTGGATATTCCACTAACACATTGGGATTACAATCATCATGCGTTGGTGGCAACAGTTAAGACAGATTTACCACATGAGTTTTGTGCAAGACAAGTTTTTACCCCTGATGGACCACTCGCATTTTTACCACTGTTTGAAAAAGACCTCTGTTCAATTGTATGGTCTGTACCGCCAGAGAAGGCCAAGCAACTACAGGCTCTCTCGGAGTCTGAATTTAATAAACAACTGACTCGTACCTTTGATAATCGTTTAGGTTTTTGTGAATTACAAAGCGAACGCCATAGCTTTCCATTAACCATGCGTTATGCGCGAGATTTTGCTAAACACCGTATCGCATTAATCGGTGATGCAGCGCATACGATTCATCCACTTGCAGGGCAAGGTGTTAACCTTGGTTTATTAGATGCTGTGAGCCTAGCGCAGTGCTTATTAAAGAGTAATGAAGCGGATAAAGACATTGGTTTATATACAAACCTGCGCCAGTTTGAACGTTGGCGTAAAACAGAAGCTGCACAAATGGTGGCTTCAATGGAACTGTTAAAACAGCTATTTCATGGCGATAACCCAGTACAAAAAACAGTGCGTGATTTAGCGTTAGTGTTTGCAGACAATGTTAGTCCATTAAAAAAACAGTTTATCAAACAAGCGATGGGGTTAAGCGGTGAGCTTCCTGCAATTTTGACCCGTTAATAAAACAGTGTATATTACGCGAACTTATATACGCACAATTAGAAAGATTATTTAAAAAGAAGAGATTAAATTATGATCATTAAACCAAAGATTCGTGGCTTTATCTGTACAACCACACACCCTGTAGGCTGTGAGAAAAACATACAAGCACAAATTGAATACACAAAAGAGCAGGGCAAAATCAAAAACGGTCCTAAACGTGTATTAGTGATCGGCTCTTCAGCGGGTTACGGTATGTCTTCACGTATCGCATCTGCTTACGGCTCTGATGCGTCAACAATTGGTGTTTTCTTTGAAAAACCAGCCACTGAGCGTAAACCGGGTTCTGCTGGTTGGTACAACAGTGCTGCTTTTGAAAAACAAGCTAAAGCTGATGGCCTATATGCTAAAAGCATTAACGGTGATGCATTCTCGCACGAAATTAAAGCTAAAGTGATTGAGTTAATCAAAGAAGACCTAGGTCAAATTGATGCGATTATCTACTCTGTTGCTGCACCTGTTCGTAAAATGCCAGACACTGGCGAAGTGATTCGTTCAGCACTTAAACCTATTGGTGAAACTTACGTTTCTACAGCGATTGATACTAACAAAGATACTATTATCGAAGCATCGGTTGAGCCCGCTTCTGATGAAGAGATCGCTAATACTGTTACAGTTATGGGCGGACAAGATTGGGAACTTTGGATGAGCGCGCTTGTCGATGCGGGTGTTTTAGCGACCGGTGTTAAAACCGTAGCTTACTCTTACATCGGTACCAAACTAACATGGCCTATCTACTGGGATGGCGCATTAGGTCAAGCAAAAATCGATCTAGACCGTGCATCAACAGCAATTCAAGCACAACTTGATTCATTAAACGGTGAAGCATACGTTTCAGTACAGAAAAGTGTTGTAACACAAGCAAGCTCTGCAATTCCAGTTATGCCTTTATACCTTTCAATGGTATTTAGAATCATGAAAGAGAAAGGTTTACACGAAGGTTGTATGGAACAGATTCACCGTCTATTTACTACGCAACTTTATAAAGAAGATGGTAGCGCTGCAACAACTGATGAAGCGCGTCGTTTACGTCTTGATGATTGGGAACTTCGTGATGAAGTTCAACAAGCATGTACTGAACTATGGCCAACAATTACCACTGAAAACCTGTTTGAATTAACAGATTACCAAGATTATAAAGACGAGTTTTTACAACTGTTCGGTTTTGGTCTTGATGGTGTTGATTACGAAGCTGATGTTGATACATTAGTTGAGTTTGATTGCTTAAGCGTATAAGTTATTAAATACGCGTAAGTAGCTTAAAAGATGCCCACTTTATGTGGGCATTTTTGTTTTGTAAATAACAATGTTGAGGTAGCCATGTCAAAACAAGTAAGTGCTAATGAGATTATTAAATTTTGGTTTGAAGAGATTGATAGTGGTCTATGGTGGCAGAAAGATCTTGAGTTCGATGCATTAATTATCGAACGTTTTAGCCAAGTTTATCAACAAGCCAGTGTTGGTGAGCTGTATTCATGGCGTGTGACTCCAGAAGGGCGTCTAGCCGAAATTATCATATTAGATCAATTTTCACGTAACATGTTTCGTGATAAGCCAGAAGCATTTTTACAAGACAGGTTAGCATTAATCTTAGCGCAAGAGGCAATTAGTATTGGTGCTGATAAAGCACTCTCAGATGTGCAGCGTAGTGTGCTGTATTTGCCTTTCATGCACAGTGAATCACTCCTCATTCATGAACTTGCTGAACTACACTACAAAGCGCTAGGTATTGTTTCAAGTATGGACTTTGAGCTCAAGCACAAGAAAATTATTGAACAATTTGGACGTTACCCACACCGTAATGTGATTCTGAATCGTGAATCAACCGATGATGAAATGTTTTTCTTAACACAGCCAGGTTCAAGTTTTTAAAAGGAAATACAATGAAAAAATTATTATTAGTTTTATCAAGTATTTTAGTATTAACAGCATGCGCGAGTACAACTCAAGAAGAATCGGCACTCGTTTATATCAGTGCGGATGCCATTCAATGTGAGTCAGATGGTAAAAGTGGCGCTGAAACGGCTCAATTATTAACACAAGAAAATATAACTGTTCACAAAACTGAGTGTGGGCACCTTTCAAATATAGCTGTGATAGCAATGTGTGGTGGTCCAGCAACTAATATTAATGTGCATAACATTAGAATGGCCGATTTAGCAAAAGCACAACAACTTGGCTTTGAAGATGTAACGACACTCAAACAAGAAGATAACCTAGGTTATGAAGCGGGTGAGTGCCAATAATGGTTAAAGGAATACTGGCTCTTCTAATGCTTTTATCAAGCTCTGTTAGTTTTGCAAATAGTGAACGTGAAATAACACACCTACTCGATTTTGTTGGTAATACAGAGTGTCGCTATCAACGTAATGGTAGTTCTCATAATGGTGAAGAAGCGCGAGCCCATATTCAGAAAAAGTATGAATATTATCGTGATGATATAAAAACAGCGGAAGACTTTATTGCTTACTCGGCGACTAAAAGTACAATGAGTGGCAATAAATACACCATTAACTGTGTTGGTGAGAAAATTCAGTTCAGTGGTGAGTGGTTAAATGCTGAGCTAAAAAGGTATCGGACACAATTATCTGAAAAATAAGCGAAATTAATGCAATGAAACGCAATTTTTTGTTGCATCCTTTTTCGAAGTTATTAGAATGACTAACAAATCGGTATGTAGCGCAGCTTGGTAGCGCACTGCTCTGGGGGAGCAGGGGTCGTAGGTTCAAATCCTATCATACCGACCATATTCTTTAGCTGTCTGTCATTCGTTGTCAGTAAAACCCAAACCCAAACCAATATCCATTACTCCCTTGTTTATACTTTCGTAAACAGTTAAAGATAAGTACACTTGCTAGTACTGACTTTAAGGAATTTACATGACTCAATTTTCGATTTCTAATGACCAACTATTAAAAGAAGTTCGCACTGTATTCGATGTACAAAGTAATGCGCTTGCTGCACATAGCAAAGCATTGGGTGATGAATACCTACAAGCATTAGCATTAATGAAAAACTGCACTGGACGTGTCATTGTATGTGGCATGGGAAAATCTGGTCATATCGGTAAAAAAATATCTGCCAGTTTAGCATCATTGGGTACGCCTTCATTTTTCTTACATCCTGGTGAAGCATTCCATGGTGACTTAGGCATGGTGACACCTGAAGATCTAATGTTACTTATCTCTTATAGTGGGGAGACAGACGAGTTATTAAAAATTATTCCGTCGTTGCAAAATTTCGGTAATCAAATTATCTCTATTACCGGTGGAATAAGCTCATCTCTTGCTAAAAATTCAGATGTTGTTTTAGACGCCAGTGTTGAAAAAGAGACCTGTCCTAACAATTTAGCTCCGACTACTTCAACCACATTAACCTTGGTTATCGGTGATGCGCTTTCATCTGTTTCTACACTAGAAAAAGGTTTTACACCAATGGACTTTGCGCGTTTTCATCCCGGCGGTAGTTTAGGTAGACGTTTATTAACCTTTGTTAAAGATGAGATGCGCAGCGATAACCTACCATTTGTTGAATCTGATACTAGCTTAACTGATGCACTATTAGTGATGACAGAAACTCGCACCGGGCTTGCGTTAGTGATGAAAGACAACCTGCTACAAGGTGTTATTAGTGATGGGGATCTACGTCGTTTCTTACTCTCTGGGGAAAGTATCAATGACACTATCGCTAGTCAGTTAATGAATGAAAAACCTTGTTTTATTTCTGCCACTACTCGTCTATCTGAAGCGGAAGAGTTAATGCGTGAAAAACATATAAAATGGTTGATTGTGAGTGAGGATGGCAAAACGATTGATGGCATTATCGAGTGGGGGCAATAGCCTGATATGCGGGTATTAGGCAAGGGAGTTGCCTTCTTCCTACTTTTTTGTGGGAGTTTAATGACTAATCAATCGGCTAGGGCAAACAGTATTGAAAATTTAAACTGGTTGCCTTTGCTCACTGCTAGTATGAAAAGTTTTCAGCCTGATAGAAGTTGTCCTAACAATCAGATAAATGATCTTAAAGTTGATAAGCAAGCAACAAAAATAGTCAGCTCCATTGGAGAAGTTAATTGGGATATTAACTGCTTTAAAAGCAGTAAAAAAAATGAAACGGCTCTATCAAATAAACAAAAATCAGAACAAATATCTCTATTGTTAACCCAGATTTCTAACCTTCCATCCTTTAAACTAGACTTTAACGCGATTAATATCATCGCGAAAGTACTTAAAACAGAACTCTCTTCTAACCTGTCTATTAACAAAAATACTTCGCATCTAGTTGTTGATATCAATAGTGAGCTGTTAACTGGAAAGATAAAGTTAGATCTGCACAGTAAAAAACTTCATGTTGATGCAGTAGTTGAGGCTGACAAGCTACCTACCTATATTCATTTATCTGAACAGCAAAAGGGCTATCTTTCAAATCCCTTAAAGCTTAATTATCAAAGTGATCTTAAACAGTGGCACAAAGGGCTATTTTCAGTTGACTGGCAAGGGGCTGTTAAAGATATGTCTAAAGATGTGACTGTCTCTTTTGCTGGTGAGTTAAATCTATTTAGTGAACAGTTAACGCTAACTAATCTCTCTATAAATGCAAAAAAGGTCACTGTCCCGCTGTCAGAAAGCCAGAGTTGGGAAACAGGTTATATTAAGCTTAAAACCTCTGAGGTAGCCTCCTTAGATCTTGCAAAGCTACAAATTGAAAAGTTACCTCTCCAACTTCGCATTGGAAGTAGCCGAATACTCACTAAAGTAGAGCGTGGTAAGAGTAAACGTATCCGCATTGATAAACAGAAATTACCCTCTCTATTTTTGCAGTTAGCCACAAGTGGAGAAGCAGATGATTTGTTGGTGGGTTGGAGGTTAGTAGTACTAAACCAAACACTACAGGGTAAGTTATCGGTTACGCCACAATTAATCAAGCTACAGATGGCAGAAAACCAGGTCAATCTAGAGTCATTATTAGTCTCTGCGGGTAAGTATGTTGAAGGTTTAGATCTGATAGTTATAGAGAAAGGTGGGCTTCAGCTAGACCTATTGAGTGAATATGATCGTCATAGTAAAACAATCACCTTTGAGAGCCAGTTTACCAGTGATGAAATTGTAGGTAAAAAGGATAATCTATTATTTGATGGTGTCTATTTTAGTAGTCGACTGCACTATTTTGTAGATGATCAAAAGACCATCACAGTGCATGAGGACAAACAGCAGTTAAAAATAGCTAACCTATTTGTTGGTGTTCCTATTCAAGCAATACAGGTAGATGCTCAAATAGACGCAGGAAAACCTGTTGTGCAACATTTTAAAGCAAGATTACTTGGTGGGCGTGTTGATTTTGATGATTTTAAAGTTAATGCGCCTAGTCAAACAGCCCTTAATATTTCAGGAGTTAATCTAGCTGAGGTTATTAAGTATAGTGCTTATCCTGAGATAGGACTCACAGGTATCATTGATGGTATCTTACCATTAAAACTTACCGCCTCTGGGCCTGAAATAAATGATGGTTTAATCTTTGCGCGTCCGCCTGGCGGGTACATTAAAGTGCCAAAAGATACTGTAACAAAAACGATGGGGGGAGCTAGTCCTGCTATTTCACTTACCTTGCAAATATTGTCCAATTTTCAGTTTGATACTATGCAGGGTAAGATCGGTTATACTAGTAACGGAGAAAGTGACCTGAAGGTTGAGATTAAAGGCATAAGTCCAAAAGTAAGTGGCATTCATCCAATTAATTTTAACTATTCACACAGTGAAAATATTTTGAAACTGTTAAAGAGCTTGCGCTTTAATGATGAGTTGGTGCGTGATATAAAGGAGAGATATTAGTGACCAAAAAAGTTTATACAGTAACCACAGTGATGTTTGTTGGTATGTTGCTGTCTGCATGTACACCCCGCATTGAGTTAGCGATGCCAGATGAGCCCATAACCATTAACCTGAATGTGAAAATAGATCATGAAATTCGCGTCAAAGTTGATAAAGAGTTAGATGAGCTATTTGATGACGATAGTGGGCTATTTTAGCCCTAACAATTTTAAATTATTAAAGAGAGTAGAAAATGAAAAAGTTATTAGTTTTATTTACCTTAGTATTAAGTTTTTCAAGCTTTGCAATAGAGCTACCCGATGCTAAAGAGCAGGGGTTAATTGGTGAGCAGGCTAATGGGTTATTAGGTGTAGTCGAAAGTTCGCCAGAAGTAGATAAATTGGTGAGAGAGATCAATGAACGTCGTTTAGGAAAATACTCACAGATCGCTGAGAAAAACGGCATGACAGTAGAGCAGGTTTCGCTGCTTGCTGGTGAGAAAACCATGAAGAAAACACCTGCTGGTCAATATATCCAGAATACCGCTGGGCAATGGGTTGTAAAATAAGCACTTTTATTGGTGATAAGTTAGGATAATAGCGACTTATCATCGATTTTCTTTATCTACTTCATTGTAGATAGTTATCACTTGTAAGAGATCAACCATTCTTAATTGAGAGTTCCACTTTTTATACTGTTTGTTATTACTGTGGATAAAATCCACATGCCACTTATCTTGTTGATTTTTATGGGGTGCTCTGCTTTTCTCCCTCCGCTCTTTACACTTTAAAAAAGTTAACGATAAAGTATAGGCTTTCAATTTTTGATAGTTGCTTATACTTATTTACAAGTTAAGGGATAAAGCGCTTTAGTTAAGTAAATGGAATATCGCGTTAACAAGCACAGGAAAGCAGTAAGGAGCTCCTCTGGAGAGGACTGCAATAGAAGTTGCATTATGGATTAAGGATTACCAGAGACACTGGTAAAGGATGCTTTAGGATGAAGCTGTGCAGTAGATTCAATTGCACAAAGGATTTAGGAATACCAGAGGGACTGGTAAAAGGATATAAGCTCGGAGCTGTATTAAGGATGCTTTAGGAAAAGCGCTGTAATAGACTCGATTACACAACGGATTAGGACGCTCAGAAGGAATGGGTTAGGAAAAGCTTGGAGCAATAGTTACGGAACACTTTCGAACTCATTATGAGTAGAAAGGTGCAATAGGATTTATTGCTAAGATGGATTTTTGGACGCTCTAACGGATTAGATTAGGGACACCTTCAAGGTAGAAGCGGATTCAATAGGATTGTTAATAAGGATCAAGGACACTCTCAGGGAACAAGAAATGGGAAACTGCTTAGAATAGCAATTGTCAAGGAACCACAAGGGCGTGGAAACACTCAATGGAATGAACATTAAGACTATAAAAAGGCGAGTACCTAACGGTATTCGCCTTTTTTCATTTCTGCACCATTGAATTTGTTTTGCATCAAAACCTGACTGGCTTACTAGGTTATAGTGGCGTGAAATTAATCCTAGAAAGGTAACAATATGAGCGAATCAATTCATGGTCATCAGGTAATGGAAATGATGGCGACGGCAGAAAAAAGTTACAGTAAAGTTGAGTTGAAATCTGAAATAGCAAACAAATTTGGCGTAGAAGCTCGCTTTCATACTTGCATGGGCAGTGATTTAAGCGCGGATGATCTTATTGAGTTTCTAGCTTCAAAAGGTAAATTCGTTGAGTCTGAAGAGGGAGTTCGTTTGCCTCAAGAGCACCTTTGCTGATTTAAAGCTAATGCCGACAAAGTCGGCATTTAATATACCTATACTATTCTGCCTTTTATTTGCCACAGCTTAAATATCCCAAAAATGAATATCTGCAGTGCTTCTGATTTTGTTAGCTTTAGTTTTTCTGAAAATGCACCATAAATCATCAGTAATTGAATTAAGTGCATAAAAATCACAAAGCCTAATAATAGATAAAACACTATTTCTGCTTTACCTGGAAATGGGTAAAATAGGTTAGTGATTAACAGGATCCAGATGAGTGCCATTAGCACTTTTGCAAATGTAATAAAATAGTTCATGGTTACCCTTTACGATATAATTTATAAGCAACTTGACCGGTGCTTTTCTCTTTTAGCAGGCTCCAGGAATCTGGGATATTCAATCCGCTTAACTCAACCTCTGTCTCTATATAGATAAGTGCATCGGGAGCCAAGTGGTTATTTGCATCCAACAGATCGCAACAAGGTTGTACTAAGCCATTATTAAACGGAGGATCAATAAATACGATATTGTATTGTTCCGTACGCCCCTGTTTTAAATAGTTGATAGAATCACCTTCGACCAATTCTGCATTATCTACATGCAAAACAGTCAAGTTTTCACGTAACTGTTTTACAACACTTTTATCTTTTTCTAAGAGTGTTACTTTTCTAGCAAAACGGGACAAAGCTTCAAACGCTAAGCTACCACTACCACTAAAACAATCTAAGCAATTTGCATCATTGATATCATGCATTAACCAGTTAAATAGTGTCTCTTTAGTACGATCTGTTGTTGGGCGTAATCCCTCGATATCTTTAACTGGTAATTTTTTACCACGCCATTTTCCCGAGATTAGGCGAATAAATCCGCCCTTGATCGATTTTCTGCTTTTTTCATTGGATTTAGTGTGCTGATTTCGACTCATATAATTTTTAGTCCGACGATATGATGTTAATATAATGTCCTATTTTTAAGATTTGCTATTTTAGCAGGTCAGTCGGTTGTGAGTAAGGTTTTTAATTAATGGCAAAGAAGAAAGGCATGTTTTCCTGGTTCGGAAAAAAATCGGTAAAAGAGACTCCTCAGGAAAATGCAGAAGCTAAAAAAGCTGCATTACTAAAATCCCTAAAAGATGAAGCATTAAATAATGAAGATCAAGATGTAGAGATCATCCTTTTTGATGATGTCGACGATGAATTAGAAACTCAAAAGCTAGAAGCTGAAAAGTTAGAAGCTGAAAAGCTACAAGCTGAAAAGTTAGAAGCTGAAAAGTTAGCAGCTGAAAAGTTAGAAGCTGAAAAGTTAGCTGCTGAAAAGCTAGCAGCTGAAAAGCTAGAAGCTGAAAAGCTAGAAGCTGAAAAGCTAGCAGCTGAAAAGCTAGAAGCTGAAAAGCTAGCAGCTGAAAAACTAGAATCTGAAAAGCTAGAAGCTCAAAAGCTAGAAGCTCAAAAGCTAGAAGCTGAAAAGCTAGAAGCTGAAAAGCTAGAAGCTCAAAAGCTAGAAGCTGAAAAGCTAGAAGCTGAAAAGCTAGAATCTGAAAAGCTAGAAGCTGAAAAGCTAGAAGCTGAAAAGCTAGAAGCTGAAAAGCTAGAAGCTGAAAAGCTAGAAGCTCAAAAGCTAGAAGCTGAAAAGTTAGAAGCTCAAAAGTTAGAAGCTGAAAAATTAGAAGCTCAAAAGTTAGCTGCTGAAAAATTAGAAGCTGAAAAATTAGCAGCTGAAAAAACAGAGTCAGTTGGTGAAGATTATTACGAAGAGATCATGTTCGAAGAGAACATTCCTGCTGTCGTAGAGCCAGTTACAGAAAAGAAAGAGGAAAAAACACTCGGGTTCTTTGCTCGTTTCAAGAAAAGCCTTACCAAGACACGCTTAAGCATTGGTAGTGGTCTATTCTCTTTATTTAAGGGTAAAAAGATCGATGATGATCTTTTTGAAGAATTAGAAGAGCAATTGATTGTTGCTGATATTGGTGTTGATACAACGTTAAAGATTATTGATAACCTGACTGAACAAGCAGATAGAAAACAACTTAAAGATGCTGATGCACTATATGGTTTATTAAAAGATGAGCTTTCTCAAATTTTAGTCGAGGTTGAAAAGCCTTTAGTCATTGATGAAGCAAAATCTCCCTACGTTATTTTAATGGTGGGTGTAAACGGTGTTGGTAAAACTACGACTATCGGTAAGCTTGCCAAGCAGTATCAAAGCCAAGGTAAGTCAGTAATGTTAGCTGCGGGTGATACCTTCCGTGCGGCTGCTGTTGAACAGTTGCAAGTATGGGGGGATAGAAATGATATCCCTGTTATTGCACAGCAAACGGGTGCTGATAGTGCATCTGTGTTGTTTGATGCAATGGATGCAGCTAAAGCGCGTGGCGCAGATGTGTTAATTGCAGATACTGCAGGGCGCTTACAAAATAAAGACCACTTAATGGATGAGTTGTCCAAAGTGGTGCGTATTATGCGTAAGAAAGATGAAACAGCACCTCATGAAATAATGTTAACCATTGATGCGGGTACTGGCCAGAATGCAATTAGCCAAGTAAACCTATTCAATCAAGCAGTTGGTTTAACTGGTATTACATTAACCAAGTTAGATGGTACAGCAAAAGGTGGGATCATCTTTTCAATCGCAGACAAATTCAAGCTACCTATTCGTTATATCGGTACGGGTGAGGGAATTGATGATCTGCGCGAGTTTAAAGCGAAAGAGTTTATTGATGCACTTTTCTCGAACGAGGAAGATTCAGAGGATGAAAATTAAACATGATTTTATTTGAAGAGGTCAGCAAAATTTATGCTGGTAACCATGGCGCACTGAAACAGGTGGATTTCCACTTGAAACAAGGCGAAATGGCATTTTTAACGGGTCATTCTGGCTCGGGTAAAAGTACACTATTAAAACTTATTAGTTTAATGGAACGTCCGACAACTGGGCGTATCGTATTAAATGGCAATGATATTAGTAATATAAAGGGTAATGATATTCCTTATTTACGCCGTCATATTGGCATGATCTTTCAAGATCATCGTTTATTGATGAACCGTAGTGTTTTAGAGAATGTTGGTTTACCGCTACTTATCGAAGGTTACAGTCGTTATGAGATCAAGCGACGTAGCTTAGCTGCACTGGAGAAAGTGGGGTTGATGGGCAAAGAAGATTTTGCACCTATTCATCTTTCTGGTGGTGAACAGCAACGTGTAGGTATTGCACGCGCAATTATTAATCAGCCGCCATTACTGTTAGCCGATGAACCAACGGGTAACCTTGATCCTAAATTATCATTAGAGATTCTTAGCCTATTTGAATCACTCAATGAATTTGGCATGTCAGTATTAATTGCAACGCATGATCTCGGCTTAATTGCCAAGATGCGTTACCGCACATTAACTCTGAAAGATGGTGAGATGATCAACGATGGACTAATGAGAGAACGTAATGGCTAATCAAATGGAAGATAAAAAAGTATTATCGGGCTCACCACGCATCACTAAAGTTTCATTTTTTGGTCGTGTTTCAGCTGTTGTTCGCCAACATTTTCAACAAATTTTCACCAGTTTTTCAGAGTTGTGGAAAACACCTTTTGCAACGTTAATGACCGTTTTTGTATTAGGACTTGCACTGTCACTACCCAGTGTTTTTCACGTTCTATATAAAAATGCAGAGCGTGTAACTGGGCAGTGGGATGGTGCTTCAGAAATTAGCTTATTTCTTAAAAAAGATATATCAGAGCCCCGAGTACAGGTATTAATTAACAAATTAGCACTGTATAACGATATTGATTCTGTTACCTACATCTCACGTCATCAGGCACTTGAAGAGTTTAAAGAGATGTCTTCTTTCTCAAAAGCGCTCAATTACTTAGATGAAAACCCTTTACCTGCGGTATTGGTGGTTGTACCTACCAAAGATGCAATGACTTCGGCGGGTAGCAAACTACTAGTCGCAAAACTAGAACGTGAGCAGGGAATTGATCTTGTTCGAGTTGATGTCGATTGGATAGAAAAACTACAAGCTATTTTAAGCCTGCTTGTTGATATTGTTATAGCAATTGCGGTTTTATTACTTATCTCGGTACTGTTAATTGTAAGTAATACTATTCGACTTAATATATTGAGCCAACGTGATGAGATAGAAGTATTAAAGTTAGTTGGTGCAACCAATAGTTTCATTCAGCGCCCCTATCTTTATGTTGGTGCTTGGTACGGTTTATTGGGAGGTACAATTGCGTGGTTATTAACATTAGGTATGGTGACTTGGTTACAATCAGGCTTAATGAACTTAATGGGGCTGTATCAATTGCAGTTTGAGGTTTCACTGTTAAATCTTGAAGAAGTTAGTATTTTATTAGCAGTTGCGAGTGGGCTTGGCTTTATTGCCTCTTACATCTCTGTTAAACAGTATTTGGTAAAAATAGAACCAAAATAAACTGAAATGTAGGTAAGTGTAAATTATTGTATAAAAAGAGATCTTTTGTTGATCTCTTTTTTTTTGCCTGTAATATGTGAGGTGTATCACGAAAGTAGTTGTATAAACGAATATTTGAGAGACATATGCACAAAGCCATTGATGTAAAGTTAACCTCTATTTTTTCTCCTATTTGCCAAACGCTTATCCATGAAAGTGTACAAAATGAATTAGACGAGTCAAAACAAGCGCTGTTAGATAACAGTACAGAATTACTCATTATTCGCATGGATAGTACCGTAATTGGTTATGCTCTTTTTGATCTCGTTAATGGTGAAGAGCTTGTATTAGATTCAATTCACTTCAGAAGTGTTATCAAAGACCATACCCTTGGTGAGTATTGGTTCTCGCGTTTATTAAAGCGTCGTCTCAAAAACAGTAGTTATAACCAATTTTTACTTGCTAGTTAGAAAAAATATTGTTTTTTTAAGGAACTACTGCTATATAATGGCTGACTAAATATCACTATCTATCAGTAATTAAAAGGGTGAAGCATGAGTAATACAATAAATTCAATGAGTTTAGTTCCTCAAGGAAGTATTGAAGCCTATGTTCAATCGGTAAATCATTTTCCTATGCTCACTGCTGATGAGGAAAAAGAGTTAGCGACACGTCTATTTAATGATGGTGATTTAGAAGCCGCTAAAAAATTAGTTATGTCACACCTGCGCTTTGTTGCTTATGTTGCAAAAAGTTATGCAGGTTATGGCTTACCTCAGGCTGATTTAATCCAAGAGGGTAATGTTGGTTTAATGAAAGCGGTAAAACGCTTTGACCCATCTGTGGGTGTTCGTCTTGTCTCTTTTGCTGTGCATTGGATAAAAGCGGAAATTCATGAATACGTTATTCGTAATTGGCGCATGGTTAAAATCGCGACCACTAAAGCGCAACGTAAGCTCTTCTTTAATCTTCGTAAAGCAAAAAAACGTCTTGGTTGGTTTAGCCACGAAGAAGTGCAAAATGTCGCAACAAATCTTAATGTAACCACAAAAGATGTGTTAGAGATGGAGTCACGCCTTAATGGTCAAGACCAATCTTTTGATCTTAGTGGCGATGACGATGATGAAAGTAATTTTGCCCCGGTACAATATCTTGAAGATAAAACGGCTGATGTTGCAACACAGTTTGAAGCAGATAATGCACAGCTAACTATGAAAAATAAGTTATATTCAGCACTTTCTACATTGGATACGCGTAGCCAAGATATCGTCAGTTCTCGTTGGTTAAGCGAGCCTAAGGCGACGTTACATGATTTAGCTGCACGATATAGTATCTCTGCTGAACGTGTGCGACAGCTTGAAGCTAACGCCATTAAAAAACTGCAAAGTAATATGGACTTTGCATAATAAGAGAAATAAAAGGTGAGTTTGACTCACCTTTTTTGATCCTCCTTTTTAAATAATACTTTGGTAGTTTATGCTTAATATCGCGACCCTTGGCCCGAAAGAAACCTTCTCTGATTTAGCGACAAAAAAATATATCAACTCACAATCTTTACCTTTTAATATCCAATACTTTAGCTCGTTATCTGAGACCTTTAATGCAATTGGTAATGAATGTGAATATGGTGTGTTACCGATTGAAAATCTTTCTGAAGGTTACGTGCAGGTTGTTTTAGATCACCTATTGAGTACTGACTTGGTCGTGGTGTCTGAGTTGCTATTGGCAATCCAGTTCTCTTTTGTTGCGGATTGCAAAGAAGTATCTGAGCTTACTGATCTTTATGTGCAATTTGTTGCTCACGGGCAATGTTCTGAGTTTATTGATAAGTTAAGCGCTGTAAGGGTACATAATACTCAGAGTAACATTGAGTCGCTTCTACTTGCTAAAAGCAAGGGCAAAGGTGCTGGTGCGATTATCCCACAGCATGCGCTTACAAATGTTAGCAGTGAATATTTAATTCAAGAAAATGTGACTAATTATGAAAATAACCAAACGCGTTTTTTAGTGTTAACTAAGCAGCGACAAATGCGTTTGCAGGGCGGGAACTATAAAACTACTGTAGTCGTTAAAGATGAGAGTGATTGTCCTGGCGTATTGGGCAATATTGTTAATGCTTTTGCGAGTGAAAAAGTAAATCTAACCTCAATCATGTCTCGTCCAACTAAGTCTCAATTTGGAAAGTATCACTTCTATATTGATATTGATGGTCATCAGCTTGATGAAAATATCAGTGCTTCTTTGGCACAGATTGAAGCACAATACCCAGTGACGGTTATCGGCTCCTATATTAAAGCAAGTTAACCTTTGCTTATTACTAGACAGTTTTTTCCCTCTGATTTTGCTTGATAAAGTGCTTCATCGGCTAATTTTAATAGCCTGTTTTGTGGTATATCTTTATTAATTTTAAAGTGAGCAATTCCCGCCGATATTGTCACACGTTGTAACTGTGATTTTAAGTGCTCAATATTTTCATAAAAGAGCGCATCTATAACAGTTTGAATACGTTTGTTAACCTCTGTAAATTGTGACCGTGGCAGTAAGATAACAAACTCCTCCCCCCCATACCTTGCAACAAGTTCACCTGCACGGCGAAATTGTTTGTTCAGCAGTTTCGCTATCTCTTGAAGGCATTTGTCGCCTTGCTGGTGGCCATAATAATCGTTATAAGCTTTAAAGTAGTCAACATCTAACATTATGATAGATAAATTGAGATGATGACGACAAGCAGTCGCCCACTCTCTTTGGTAAGTTTCATCAAAGTGTCGGCGGTTTGCAATCGCAGTTAAAGAGTCTGTCATAGATAATTGTGCCAGCTTTTTATTACTCTGCTCTAACTCTCTGTTCACCCTCTCAAGCTGTTGGGTTCGTTGTTCAACAATATGTTCTAGTTCATTATTGAGTCTATAGGCTGATTCTTCTGCACGTTTACGCGCAATTATTTCTGCTAAATTTGAAGCAAAAAGAGTAAGAAGGTGTTGGTTGTGGCTGGTTAATGGTCGTTTATTTATTAAGTTATCAAGCACCAGGAAACCAATAACCTGCTCTTGGCTAAGTAACAACATGGCTGCATTCCAGCCATGGCCGACAATTTTATCATCATAATAAAGTGGTACGAATGGTTGAAAGGCTAGTTGGTGTGGGGAGTCTATAGCCAGTTCTAATAGGGAGTTTTTAGGCAGAGGTCCATTGAAACTTTCCTCATTAATAACGTTACCATTAATATCGGTACCATATGTGCCCTGCATTGTTTGGCCATTGTCATAACTTAAAAAAACAGCTGCACGATCAAGTTTAAGTTTATTTTTACTGATCTCAACGGCTTCTTTACAGATATCAAGTTCGCTTTCTTGATGAGACAACTGCACAACACTATTGTGCAGTAGATTAAGGTTGCTTTCTTCGCGTTTTTGAACGATTGCACTGCTTAACATGCCACTATATAGTATTAATAGCTCTTTCTCATAATCAAGAAGGGGGCGGTTTTTTATTAGATTGTCGATTGCAACCCAACCAATTAAGTTATCACTATCACGTAAAACAACCATCGCATTCCAGCCAATGCCTACCACTTTTTCCGCAGTGTAAAGTGGGGTATCTTCAACGACATCCAGTAATTTGTTGGTGTGTAGCACCGTATGTTGCATTTGTGGTTCTAGCACCTCCATATCAAAAACACGATGGGACTCATCGGTGGTATTGCCGAATTCATCGGTGCCATAGGTTGGGGTCAATGTATGTTGGATGGCATCGGCTAAAATCAAACAGGTACGATCAAAGCCAAGCACTTCACGTAGTGTTTCAACGGCGGTTTTATATAACCTATCTAGAGTATGAGAGGCACTAAGATCTTGTGTCATCTTATGTAGCTTTAACACCTTAGATGAAAACTCTTGCTGCAAACTAATCTCTTGAAGATGCAATGCTTCTTGTTTATCACGTTTAATCAGTTGTGCTTTATGTTGTTGATTTAAACGAAACTGTTGCAGTAAGTGAAAAAACTGCATCATCAATGATGCAAGCAGTGGTTCACTTCTCCATAACTTCATCTCTTCTTGAAGTGGGGCTTTCAAAAAAACAAAAATCCCTGGTTTATCATTCATTTGTAGTTTTAAGCAGTACCAGTGCTCGAGTTTATTAGTACTGTTGTTGATTGCTAAGTGAGTTACTGGGAGATAGGGGGACAGCCCCTCTTTTTGGCATGCTAGAGTCCATAGTTTTTCATTCGATATATTCGCTTTTAACTTGGTCGGAGATAGCTCTAAATGACGAATCGGTCTACCGGAACTATGTTGAGCTAAGCATTGCAGTTCATCTGTTTCGATACAGAAAAACACTTCGCTAGGCTGTAAAACAAGTGACAAAAAATGAGACATATTTTTAATTAGGCACTTGGCATCCTGACATGACAAAAAGGCATTTTGCGTAATGGAGACTTGCTCTAAAACAAACTGTTTCATCACTTAATTCACTTATTTTATTTATAAGTTAGCAAGGTAACATAAAATAGAGTTTACTGTAATTTATGTTGTGGGGAGGTTGAATCTGGTTGATTTAATTGTGGTAATTTTTTTGCTGCTTGCACTGCTAAGTAAGTGATTGTTTTTATACTGGCTTATATTTTGGGGTGAGTGTAAGTTACTGTGATATCAAAGCGTTGTGTTTTATTTGTTGTGAATTGAGCAGTATTTATAGCGAGCATTATTAAAAACCTTGCTTACCCAGCAAGGTTTTTAATATATGAAGCAATTATTTTCTTACTAAGAAAACACCTGCTTCCGTATGGTGCGTGTACGGAAACTGATCAAACAAAGCAAAACGTTCAACTTTATGAGTTTCATTAAATACCTGCATATTAGCTTCTAGTGTTTCAGGGTTACAGCTGATATACATAATGTTGTCGTAGGTTTGTACCATTTTTACTGTTTCGTCATCTAGGCCTGAACGAGGTGGATCTACAAAAATAGTATTACACTGATAATCATCGAGATCTATTCCCTCTAAGCGGCTAAATTTACGCACTTTATTCATTGCCTGAGTAAAGTCTTCCGCAGACATACGTATAATGGTGAGGTTATCGATGTTGTTCTTAGCGATATTATACTGCGCTGATTCCACCGAAGGTTTTGCTATCTCTGTTGCTAATACTTTATCGAAGTTTTTTGCTAATGCGATAGAGAAGTTACCGTTACCGCAATAAAGCTCTAATAAATCACCCTGGCTCTCACGCGTACAATCAATGGCCCACTCTAACATCTTGATAGAGATAGCTGCGTTAGGTTGCGTAAAACTGTTTTCAACTTGTTGGTAGATAAGTGTTTGTCCATCAACCTCAAGTGACTCCACTACATAATCTTTATCTAATGGCAGTTTCTGCTTTCTCGCTCGGCCAATAAAGTTAAGGTTAAACTGTGTTGATAGCGTTGCTTTTAATTTATTCGCCTCTTCAATCCACGCATCATCAAGTTGCTTATGGTAAAGCAAGCTCACTACAACTTCTCCACTTAATGTCGAGATGAATTCGATTTGAAATAGTTTATGACGTAGCATTTTATTGACTTTAATCTTTTCGATTAACAAAGGCATTAAGTCATTAATTATTTTGCTGGCAGGTGGGAAGTTTTCAATGCGAATTTTTTGTTTGCTGGTTTGGTCAAACATAATGTAATAGAGATCATCGCCATCGTGCCAAACTCGAAACTCACTACGCATGCGGTAGTTTTGCTTAGGAGAAGCAAAAACCTCTAATTCTGGCAGGTTAAAAGTTGCAAATTGTTCGTTAAATTGTGCTTTCTTAGCATCAAGCTGCTTTTCATAATTATCTGGATCAACAAACTGCATACTTATTCTAACCTTTGAGTGGTAATTTTATTGGGGCTGAATTTTAAAGTAGCGAGGGTTTATTGACCAGCAATATTATTGTTATTTCTTTATTCATCGGTGGCAGGTTAAAATAGATAAAACGAGTAAATAATCAAGGTCGATAATGTCAGTTAAACAGCTTTTAATTTTTGATTCAGGAGTGGGTGGGTTATCCATTTTCCAAGAGGTGGTCAAACAGTCACCTAATGTTAACTGTTATTACCTTTCTGATAACGCTTATTTTCCCTATGGAGAGCTAGGCGAAACAGTCTTAATTAATCGTTTAATTACATTGTTAGATAGTTTTGTAAAAGAGCAGCCTGTAGATATGATTGTGATTGCTTGTAACTCCGCCAGTACAGTTGCTTTACAGTCGTTACGCCAGCACTTCTCACTGCCAGTTGTTGGGGTTGTTCCCGCTATTAAACCAGCCGCTTTAAAGAGCAAAAATGATGTGATTGGTTTACTTGCAACACCTGCGACCATCAACCGAGATTATACAAAACAACTGATTAATGAATTTGCGGCAAATAAAACCGTTTTGAATATTGGCTCTACCGCTTTAGTGAAACTCGCAGAGGAGAAGTTGCAGGGAAAACGGGTCGATGAACAGGTTTTAAAAACAGTGTTTTTACCTTGGTTAAATGCGCCTTCTCAGCCTGACACTTTAGTTTTAGGTTGTACCCACTTTCCATTATTAAAAAAAGAAATCAGCGATTGTTTTGATGGTCGCGTGAACTTAGTGGATTCGGGAGAGGCAATTGCAAAACGTGTGACATTATTACTTGGAAATCATGAAGAAACAGAACAGGTTACTTATGATGCATTTTATACATTAGTAGATAAAAAACAGTTACAACTTGAAACTGCTTTTATAAATATGGGGTTTAACTCTTTTTCACTGTTTGAATAACTGCGAGATTTAAACAAAAAAGTAGCTAGTAGGCATGAGTGTTTTACTGCCTTCTAGCTAACCCTTTCCTGTCTAGTTTGCAGCTTGCGCTGTCAGAGGTTGTGCATGTTTATTCTCCATTGAGCCTACTCGTATTTCATTTTCAAAGTGAAAACGTGATAACTGCTCATCTAACAGGTCTGTTTGTACCTTCATGCTGTTACTTGCAGAAGCTAGCTCTCCAAGATCTTTACTTGTTTCTGCCAATTCACTATTAAGGTGATTGATATTTTGACTCATGGTTAACGCAACATTGCGTTGCTGCTCGGCAGCCGTTGCAATTTGTGAATTACGATCATTAAGTGACTCTACATTTTCAGTAATTGCGTTGAACTCATCACCTGCTGATTTGGCCGCACTCATACCGACTTCAGCGGTGTCTGCACTTTCATCAACAAGGGCGACAGCTGATACGGCTTGTGTATTTAGCTGTGCAATTGTCTCTGCTATCTCTTTGGTTGCATTTTGTGTGCGTGAAGCGAGTTGACGCACTTCATCGGCAACCACTGCAAACCCTCTACCTTGCTCTCCTGCTCGTGCCGCCTCAATGGCTGCATTTAAAGCCAGCAGGTTTGTTTGCTCGGAAATACTATGAATTGTATCCACAATAGAGTCAATTGAGATCACACCATCCTTCACTTCGGTAACGGACTGTGTGCAGTTATTAAGGTTGATACAAAGCTTATCTATCGCCTCAATACATTGTTGGATCTGTTTTTCGCCTTGATGGGTACGTTGATTAGTTGCTTGTGCATTTTCACTTGCTGAGTTGGCGTTCTCTGCGACTTCTGCAACACTGCACACCATTTCTTCCATAGCGCTAGCTAGCTGCTCTAAGTTGCTTAATTCACTGTGGATAAGCTCATTGGTATGGTTGAGATTTGTATCTATTTGTAATGATGCTGTTGCGATATTGGTACCATTATCAGCTTGTTGTTTAAGTATGCCACTTAAACTTACCTGGCAGATATTGAGTGCTTTCGCTAGAAATGCCATCTCATCGCGTCCCTGCAAATTGATGGCTTCACGTAAGTCACCGTTTGCTAAGCGTGACATTGCATTGCTTAGATAATATGCACGGGAATTAATGTGCTTGGTTAAAATTGTGACAAAAAACAATACAAAAATAGTAATTAATATCATTGGCGTAAATATTTGTTGATAAATATTGCGGAGGATAGGGGCGGACTGATCTAAATACTCGCCAGCAATTAAAACACTACTGCTTTGTTTCATTGGATATAAATAAGCTGCTTTTAAGGTTTTGTTTTCAGCCCCTGGTTTAGTGTGCTGATAATGTACCATCTCAGCAATGCCTTGTTGACTGACGCGATTAATGGCTTGCTCTAATGTCCCGCCTTCAGATAGCTGGATTGAGGAAATTTTCGCCCCCTCTTTTGCTGGTTTCGGTGGGTAAATAATATACTCCCCCGTTACTCCATCAACTAAAAACGCATATCCAGAGTTATTGCTATGCCAGCGTGAAGCATAAAGCACCTCTTTAAGTTGAGAGGGCTGTTTTATAACCTCTGCAATTTTTGCTAATGAGTCAACATGGTTAGCAAGTGATTCATGCTCAACAGCAATAACCCCGGTGCGTACACTGTTTGTGGATAGGTAAGCGCTAATCATCATGGTAAAGATAACGAGTAAGGATAACATCAACATAAGTCGTGATAACTTAAACTGACTAAGTAGATTGGATATAAAAAGTAACATATAGACTCCTCAAAAATTTTAGTGGTTGATATCGTTGCCAAGAGATTAGATTTGATACATAAAAACATCAAACAAAAAGCATTTTAATATGGTAAAAGGGATGTTTGCGTGATTCAAATCAATTTTTAAGAGGCGATCTAAAAAGGGGGGCTGAGGCTGAACTGTGAAATATTCAAGCCTCGATGCATTGTTTGATACTATTTAACGTTGTAAGAATGTTGCCGCTAAATCTGGAAAGTCGGTAAACAGACCATCAACGCCAGCTTTAAAATAGAAAATGTATAATAGGTCATCAAAGTCCTTGGCATAGTTGGGTATTTCACCTTTATCACGGCGAAATGTGTAGGGGTGAACCAATAGGTTATTTTTATGCGCTTGTTCAACAAGATTGCTAAGTAATAAATTTTCTGTTGTTGATTGCTTATTAACAATATGAGGAAACCAAGGTCCAATAGCATCCGCGTAGTCGCTTATTTGAGACATCGCACCCTCTTCAAACATCCAATCATAATTATAGTTAACGGCTGTACTATTTTGGTAGGAGCATGTTTCTTGCCAGCTGGTTTCTGCTATTAGTTGGACTAAATTCAGCTGCATATCTAATTGTTTGAATAGTGTGTGTTTAATACGTTGTAACTCTTTAGGGTCAAAGCATTGTAAGAAAATAGCGTCATTCTTTTTAAAGTAACCGTAATACTTTAAGGTTTTCAATAAGGCGAGGGAGATATCTTTTCCCTCAAATTGATGAAAGGCGGGGGCTTTAATCTCGGGGTAGATACCAATATTTTTCCCTCTGCTTTTGTTGAGTCCCTGAATTAACTCAATCTCCTGTGCAAGTGTGTGTACTTGAAAGTGGGACTTCCAAACAGGAAATCGATCAGGGTAAATAGCTTCTCCTGCGCTGCTAAACGCTTCCGTCATCTGTAGTGATTGTATCTCTGCAAGGGTAAAGTCAATCACATAAAAACGTCCGTCAGCACGTTGACGCTTTGGAAATAAGATTGCGACATTAGTGATACCATCTAAAAAGTGATCATGTAATACCACCAGTTCATCATCTGCAGTCATCACTACATCTTGTTCAATAAAGTCGGCGTTCATCGCATGGGCCATCGCCTTTGCTTCCATACTGTGCTCTGGCAAGTAACCACTGGCCCCACGGTGTGCGATTACTATTTTTTTATTCATAACGTTCACTCTTTTGAATGCTCTTCTATAGTGTAGATATGAATAAACATATTGAAACCTTTGATCTGTTAATTGTGGGTGGCGGTATTAATGGTGCGGGTATTGCTTGTGACGCCGCCGGGCGTGGGCTGTCTGTTGCGCTTTTTGAAGCACAAGACTTTGCTGGTGCGACCTCCTCTGCGAGCTCTAAACTGTTGCATGGTGGGTTGCGTTATTTAGAGCATTATGAGTTTCGCTTGGTTGCTGAAGCACTTGCTGAGCGTGAAGTACTATTAAAAAAAGCGCCACATATTGTCACACCGATGCGTTTTGTTTTACCACATCGTGCATTTTTACGTCCCGTATATTTGATTCGCTTAGGGTTGTTTTTCTACGACAGGTTAAGCAAACGAAATAGTTTGATTGCTAGCAAACAGGTCAACTTACCAGAATTTAATACTCTGCAAAAACAGTTTGTACGTGGCTTTGAGTATTCCGATTGTTTTGTTGATGATGCGCGATTAGTGCTGTTAAATATTTTACATGCACAACAAAAGGGAGCGTTGCTTAAAAACTATTGCCAAGTGACCGAGGCTAAGCGGGTAGATGGTTTATGGTTGGTCACACTGTTTGATACTCAAAGTCAGCAAACCTTTCATAAACAAGCGCGTGTATTAATTAACGCGGCTGGTCCGTGGGTTAGTCAGTTTATTGATAAGCAACTACAACAAAGTAGTGAGCAACAGGTGCGCTTGATTAAAGGCTCACACATTATTTTACCTCGTTTACATAATCAACAGCAGGCGTATATTTTACAAAATGAAGATAAACGCATTGTATTTGTTATCCCCTATTTAAATAAATTTTCGTTAGTGGGTACAACTGATGAGGAGTACCAAGGGGATCCACGTCAGGTCTCTATCTCAAAAAAGGAATCAAAATACCTGCTTAATGTGCTGAATCAGCATTTCATAAAACAGAGTCAGCTTAATGATATCGTTGCGAGTTACAGTGGTGTCCGACCGTTATGTGAAGATAAAAATAGCAGCGCACAGACGGTAACACGCGATTACAAGCTAATTTTACAGGCGGAACAGGGGGAAGCACCCTTAATCTCTATTTTTGGTGGCAAGATCACCACCTATCGAAAACTTGCTGAATCAGTATGTACGATGATTCGCCCCTATTTTCCGACTATCAAAGAGGCATGGACTGAGCATGAACCATTGCCCGGTGGTGATTTTAGTTGCTCTAGAGAGGTCTTGTTAGCTGAATTGCTAGCACAGTACCCATGGTTAGAGTCTGAGGTTGGTGAACGGTATATCCGCCAGTTTGGGCGTTTATCTTGGTTGCTATTAAAAAATAAAAATAATTTAGGTTACTCGTTTGGGGCGGGGTTATATCAAGCTGAAGTCGACTATTTGCTTAACCATGAATTTGTGACGTGTATTGAGGATCTAATTTGGCGACGTACTAAGTTTGGGCTTTTTTTAAGTGATATTGAGCAACAAACGTTACTACAGTATTTGAAAAAACAGTGTTAGCTCGTTACAGTCATTTCTTTTTACACTCTGGTAACGTTATGACTACAAAGGGAATTATTCACTATCGAGCGGGTTATAAATACCAGCTTGCAGAGGATTATCAGCTACAAACGGATTTCAACATAACACGCGAAATTGACGGTGAATTTATTGCACTATCAGTTAATGGTTTATTAGTGATTAAAAAAGGCTATGCATGGGATGGTATCTCGGGACCTGTTGCTGATAGCGACTGCAATATGCGCGCCTCATTAGTGCACGATGCGTTGTACCAATTGATGCGTGAAGAGAACTTAGACTTTGAAAAACAGCGTAAAATAGCAGATAAGTTATTTAAAAAAATCTGTATTGAAGATGGTGTGCCTCACTTTTTAGCATCGAGTTATTATGAGGTGTTACGCTTATTTGCTGAGTCAGCAGCAAGGCCAAGCAGTAAAAAAGTGTTGTTTACTGCGCCTGTTGCAGCGCTAAGTCAATAAACTAGCATTGATTTATTATGTTTATCAGCAAGTTAAATTAAAAGTGAGCTGTGCATTCGCAATTTTGTCAATTACACGCTACAAATAATATATGTTCATAACAGGAGTGTGATATGGGAAATAGTAATAATGAGCATCTATCTAACGATGCATCCGCAAAAGAAATTAGTGAATGGTTAGAGAGTCATACTGACCAGCATATTGAGTTTATTGAGCAGCAAGCGAAAAAGAAACTGAGTGGGGCTGAGCAGGGCAAAGTGCGTCGCAATATCGAAGATATCAAAGAGCAAAGGCGACTGAAGGAGTTCTTGGGCGATGATTATGAGCTATTAGATAGCTGATCTCGTTCTATTGGTTTGGTTAATAGAGCAAGTGAGCTATTAACCCAAATCATAGCTAATGGCATTAATATACCAAGTGGTCATGCCACTTGGTGTCTTTACCAATGCTTCATCATCAACTTCTTTTTTTAACAGTGCACGCGCCATTGGGCTATCTATGGAGATGTAATCACTGCGCTGTTCTATCTCTCCACGCTGATAAATTTCATCGGGGCCTACAATTTTAAATCGTTTTGGTTCGCCCGCTTCATTCTCAATATCCACCCACGCTCCAAAGAAGATCTTTCCCATTTGTTGTTTACTTGGCTCTACGACAGTCAACTGCTCTAAGCGTTTGTTTAAAAAGCGAATGCGTGAATCTATTTGGCGTAATAGTCGTTTATTTTCTTTGTAATCTGCATTTTCCGATCTATCACCTAGGCTTGCTGCCCATGCTACTTTTTCAGTAATTTCGGGGCGGTGCTCTTGCCATAAATAGTTAAGTTCTTTTTTAAGTTTTTTAAAACCTTCAGGGGTAATTAAATTAGTACGCAATGTGTGCTCTGAGTCAAAGAGTGGGATAAACAGGGTAACGCTTTTATCTGATTAATTGAACTATTTATCAAAAACTCCCTCTAATTTTGTAAGACAATACTTTTGAGGTGTACATGGTAAATAAAAAACTTATCGCTTTCTTTTTATTCATTTTTACAACTGTTTTTCTTGTTGGTTGTAATGACAAAGTAGATGCAACGGATGATGCATTGAGTTTATTAGAAACGGAAGTCTTTTATAATCAGAAAGTCAGCTTGCCCGAGGGGGCCAAACTTGAGGTACGCTTGGAAGATGTCTCTAAAATGGATGTCGCTTCTGAACTGATTAGTAGTGCAACTAGAAAGGTAAAAAATGCACCTCCTTATGCACTGCAAATTGCTTTTCCAACGGAATCAATAAAAGCAAAACATCGTTATAGCTTGAGGGCAACGATCAAGGTTGATGGCAGGTTACTATTTATATCAACAACGCACATCAATCCTTTTGCTGTGGGTATCGCTTCACCCATTGAAATTAAAGTAGATCCTGTGGGTCGTTAAAGGGTAGCTTGTGTACTTCTGCAACCTCTTTGATTGTGATAAAACCTTGGAAAATATTAAGGCCGTTGAGTAGGTGTTTATCCTCTGTGAGTGCTTTCTTGTATCCTAAATTTGCAAGCTTTAATATGTAGGGGAGTGTGGCATTATTAAGTGCCTGCGTTGCTGTTCTTGCAACATCGCCGGGCATATTAGCAACACAATAGTGAACTACCTCATCAACTATATAGATAGGATCATCATGGGTGGTTGCATGGGAGGTTGCAAAACAGCCTCCTTGATCAATGGCAACATCAACCACAGCGCTGCCTTTTTTCATCGCTTTAATCATCTCTGCTGTCACTAGTTTTGGCGCTGCCGCACCAGGAATTAATACTGCGCCAATGAGCAAATCTGCGCTTAATACCTGTTGTTTTAAACTCTCAGCAGTGGAGTAAATCGTGTTAACTCGTCCGTTAAATTGTTTATCAATTTGGCGAAGGGTATCTACGTTTCTATCTAAAATAACTACGTTTGCCCCTAAACCAACAGCCATCTCTGCTGCGTTACAACCAACAATGCCAGCACCTAAAATAACTACTTTAGCTGGCTCTACACCGGGTACGCCACCCAATAATAAACCGCAACCTCCATTAGACTTTTGCAAAGCAAAGGCCCCCGCTTGAATCGACATGCGCCCTGCGACTTCAGACATTGGTGTTAACAGTGGTAGGCGACCACTGCTATTTGTCACAGTTTCATAAGCGATACAAATTGCTTGGCTTTTAATTAATGCTTGGGTTTGAGCTAGATCTGGTGCGAGGTGAAGATAGGTAAATAGAATTTGATTAGGCCGTAATAGCGCGCATTCATTAAGCTGTGGCTCTTTGACCTTGATGATCATATCACTTTGGGCAAATATCTCTTCGGGTGTTGTTAGGATAATAGCACCTACAGTTTGATAATCGTGGTCGCTATATCCGATACCGCAACCTGCATTTGACTGTACAAAAATATGATGGCCTTGAGTAATTAGTTCGCTAGCACTTGAGGGGGTTAAACCAACACGGTACTCATTGTTTTTTATCTCTTTAGGGATGCCTATTTTCATATATCACCTCGTCAGTTAAGCACTGATAATGATATTAATAATAGGGTAAAAAAATAGACGCTGTTATTGTGTAGAGATTTCAAGTTCTGTTAATGTGATAAAGGCTGTTTCATTATTATCTGAGCATATCCATTCGCAGGCTTTAAAGTCTAAACAGACCTGTGGGCGCTGTGGTTTTTCAAATAGTTTACAGAGGTTGTTTTCATTCAGTTGAACGCAGCGTTCTCCCGCTTTTTTCCCCTGTTCCATGCCCGGAATGGACGATGATATTGTGGGGGCGATGCAACAGGCTGCACATCCTAAACGACATTCCATACATTCTCTCCTATAAAAAACGCATTGTAACGCCTTTTCTATTTTGTGGTGGTAAAAAAAATGTGATTAATTTTCATGCTCCTTTACTATTTTTTATTAGCGACCATAGTTAAGGAGTTATTTAGGAGAGCGCTTAATGCTATTAAAAGTAAATATTAAGATATTGTTGCTATGTTTGCTCTTATGTACATCTTTTATGCTTCCTGCATCGGAGAGTACTTTACTTAATATTTATTCTGCTTCCCAAGCAATAGATGAAAAATACACGCTTAAACAACTACAGCAGTTGCCCCAGCATGACATTGAAACAATAATCCCATGGACGAATGAAACACATCGCTATCGAGGTCCATATTTAGAAGATGTTTTTACTCTCGCAAATGTGAAAGGTGAGTGGCTAACCATGTATGCATTAGATCATTATCAAATCTCTGTTAACTTTAAAAAAATTAAAAAGTACAAACCTATTTTAGCACTGCAGGTTGATGGAAAACTATTAACCATAAGAAGCAAAGGACCTATCTGGCTTATTTTTCCTATGAGCGATTATGAGGAATTAAATGCGGCTATTTATCATGATTACATGGTGTGGCAACTGCTTAAAATTAGTGTAGAGGAAACACAGAGTGCTGATTAGGCGCGTTAATAATACTTATTTTATTTTGCTCATTACATTGCTGTTTCTACTCAGCGCAGGAACAAGCTTAAGTTTACTTAATAAAAGCCAAGAACTGCTGTTATTGAATGAACGTGCATCAGGCCGTGCAATTGTGCAACTGGTTATTTTACAGCAATCCTATATTGGTTTTTTAAAGCAATTACGCAGAGGAGATCATGTGCAAGAGCAGGTTGTTATCTCTTATGATTTAACTTGGTCTGCTTATGAAACCCTGCTTAAAGGCTCTAAAAATGCACATTTTGTAAGTGATGGACAACGTCTGCTTAAGTTACAAAAAGACTTTAATAAATTTAAACTGCACGATCCTAGCCAAAAAAATTTAGTTGATGGCAAATTAGAGATTGCACTACAACACGCACAGCAAGCTCACGCCTACGCTATTGAGTTATTAAATCATGAGTTTCAAGGTGTTGCTCAACAAACACATCAACGAGACTTTGAATTGGTACGACTCAATAAAGTGATGATTTTTGGTCTATTGGGGCTAACTTTAAGTGGAACACTTTTTCTGTATATTCTTCTTCGTGAAAGGAGGCGTATGGCTTACCTTGCTTATCATGATCCACTCACACATATTGGTAACCGCAGTGCGTTACAGGAAAGGATAATGCAGCTACAAAGTAATAACGAAATTTTCTCTGCATTATTGATTGATATTGACCGTTTTAAATCGATAAATGATAGTTTTGGCCATGATATTGGTGATAAATTATTAATTAAACTCACTCGGGATATGTCGAGAATTTGTGACAAAAAACATTTTTTAGGACGCTTAGGTGGGGATGAGTTTGCCATTATTTATCAGTCTAAAAACTCTGTTGAACAGACAGCATTAAAGCTGTTAGATATTACAGCTCAACATATTGAAATTAGTGAATATAGTTGTGATGTCGGTTTGAGCATTGGTATTAGTCACTCTAAAGCTGAACACAAAGTTTGGGTAGATATATTAAAAGAGGCTGATGATGCGATGTATCAAGCAAAAGAAAATGGCGGTAATCAGTACCAAATTTATGAAAATACTTAACCATGTTAGTATATGGTTATTATTTCCAATGAGCCTACCACATGACTAATAACAGTGCCCCAATCGCCATTAAAAAACCTTATCAACATGAGATTCATAATCACCAACGCAATGATGACTATTTTTGGTTGCGAGATGATAAACGAGAAGATCCTGAAATCATCGAATACTTAAATCAAGAGAATAATTACACCGAATTGCAGATGGCTCCTTTGCAAACACTGCAAACAGAGCTTTATGATGAAATGGTTGCACGGCAAGAGCCTGAACTGGAGTCTGTGCCTTATTTCAAAAAAGGTTTTTGGTATGTTTCTCGTTTTGACGAGGGTCAAGATTACACCGTATATTGTCGTTACAAAGAAACAATGGGTGCACCTGAAGAGGTTTTCTTAGACTGTAACCAACGTGCAGAAGGACATGAGTTTTACCAACTTGGCGATCTTACGCTATCACCAAACTCAATGTTAATGGCCTATTCTGAAGATACTGTGAGTCGTCGTCAATACACATTACGCTTTAAAAACCTGCAAACGGGTGAAGAGCTTACTGATGTGATTGAAGATATCTCGGGCGTTGTTTGGGCGAATGATAATAAAACTGTTTTTTATGTAAAAAAACACCCTGAAACGTTATTACCTTACCGTGTTTATCGCCATATTTTAGGTGATGACATTAGCAACGACGTACTTGTTTACGAAGAAAAAGACGATACCTTCTACGTCAATATCTACAAAACACGCTCAGAGCAGTATCTGGTTATCTGTATTGACAGTACCCTTACTTCTGAATGTTTAGTGTTAGATGCCAGTGATCCAACCGGACAGTTTGTCTCATTCTTACCACGTCAGCGTGATCATGAGTACAGTATTGATCATTTCCAAGATAAGTTTTTTGTGCGTACGAATAGCAGTGGTAAAAACTTTGCACTGAAAACATCGACCGCGTTAACACAGCAAGACAGCTCTGCTTGGAAAACAATTATCGAAGCACGTGAAGACACCTTATTAGAGGGTTACGAGTTACTTAATGAGTGGTTAATTGTTGAGGAGCGTTGTGCAGGTTTACCTTTGCTTCGTCAGATTAATCATTTGTCAGGAGAGTCAAAAACATTATCATTTAACGACCCTGTATATACAGTATTTAGTCACTATAACCCAGATCCGAACACCACTAAATTTCGCTACCAATACACCTCTTTTACAACACCCTCAACGGTGTATGAGTTAGACCTTAATAGTGGCGAAACAACGTTGTTAAAACAGAGTCAAGTGATGGGTGAGTTTGATAGTGCAGACTATAAAAGTGAACGTGTTTGGGTAACAGCCCGTGATGGTATTAAGGTGCCTGTTTCGTTGGTTTATCATAAAGCGCAGTTTAACCATAATAATCCGATCCTTGTTTATGCTTATGGCTCTTACGGTTATAGCTTAGATATCGGTTTTAGTAGTGCGAACTTAAGCTTATTAGATAGAGGTTTTGTGTACGCCGTTGCGCATATTCGTGGTGGTGAAGAGTTAGGTCGGGAATGGTATGAAGATGGCAAGCTATTGAAAAAGCAAAATACCTTTAATGACTTTGTTGATGTATCAAAAAGTCTTGTTGAACAGGGGTACGGTCATAAAGAGCAAGTGTTTGCGATGGGCGGAAGTGCTGGTGGTTTGCTAATGGGCGCGGTGATCAATCAAGCCCCAGAAGTTTATAAAGGCATTATCGCAGCAGTGCCATTTGTAGATGTTGTTTCAACCATGTTAGATGAATCAATTCCATTAACCACTGGCGAGTATGATGAGTGGGGTAACCCTAATGAAGAACAGTATTATCATTATATGCTTTCATATAGCCCTTACGATCAAGTTGTAAAACAGGACTATCCAAGCATGTTAGTGACTACTGGCTTACATGACTCACAAGTACAGTATTGGGAACCTGCTAAATGGGTCGCTAAACTACGCGATCTGAAAACCGATGATAAGCAACTGCTTTTATATACCGATATGGAAGCTGGCCACGGTGGAAAATCGGGCCGTTTCAAACATTTTGAAGATACGGCCAGAGAGTTTGCATTTTTAATTAACCTCGCAAAATAGAGGCGGAAGGGGGGTAACCTCCGCTTTTATTTTTGCTCAGACTCAAGCTCTATTTTTTGTGCAAATAACTCGCCAAGGTGTTTATCTTTGGCGACTATTTTTTGCAGCTTGTGAATATCAAACCAGATAAGCTCAACGGGTGTCAGTGCCTTTGCGCTGCTCTGATAGCGACCACTTAAAAAAGCGTACACACCAAGTAAAGCACCACTTTCAATAATCTGTTCCTGAGTAACCGAGATTAACTCCACCTGACCATGCATCACCACGGCCATTGCATTAGCGCTACTATTTTGTCTAAAGATAAGCTCTGAATCATTATAAATTTGTCGTTTGGCAAGTTTTGCAAGACTCATTAAACTACTTTTTTTAAGATCTTTGGCCCAAGGCATTGCAGTGATCTGCTTATTAATCTCACTAATGCTGACGCGGTGGGGCTGCTGGTGTAGATGGGCAAGTTTATACTCTATCTCATGGGTTAACTTCTCTGCTTCACTGTGATCCAGTACACCATCATCAATTAACTCTGATAAATAGACTCGCTCTAAATTTAACATTAAACGGTGTGCACTGTGTGTTTCCAAGCTATAGGAAAGATCTGGGAAGTTATCGCGTAGCTGTTTAATATGGGCGCGTGTCTGACTTTGGTTGTAGTTTATCTCCTGGGTGACTCGTTGTGTTTGTTCGGGAGAGGGGGAGAGGGCTTGCAGATGTTTTTGAATCTCCTGCTGTGCTTGTACAAACCCTCGTGCTGTATCATAACTTAATGCTAAACGTTCAAAGGAAAGGTGCACAACAAGTCGGTTTAAGCAGGGCATACGATTAAATAGTTTTAAATACCTTGGTGTTTTCCAAAACTCAAACAGGCTATCTCGAGGTGATATTTTCGGGTCACCATCAAGCGCATTTTCGACAGCACTCACTAATTGTTTTGTTGCAACTCCAGTTAACGCCCCCTGTTTGAATTGTGTCCAATAAAATTGTCGCTCTATCTCTAATAAGCGTCGCTTAAAGGCGATGGCCTGATCCTCTTCTGTAACCGCTTTGGGGGTTATCGAATCAGCGTTGCTTTGTTTAGTCATTGAAACAAACTGCTTATCTAATTTAGGCCAATTAGCACGCTGTAAAAACTCATTTTCTTTAAGTTCAGGCAGGGTGATAAGCAAACGTTGTTTAACAGACAGCTGTGCTTTATCTAGGCTTGCTTGTTTAGCGGCAGGCAGTTTGTCTAATCCTAATACTTTTAGCAGTAAGGTCATGCTACTGGAGTTGATTACAATGGTTAATACCACAATACCCGCTGTTAAAAATAGGATTTGATCCCCTAGTTCTTTATCTATCATGGTGTCCTGAGCAATGATCAGTGCCAATGCTAATGAAACTGCGCCACGTAATCCTCCCCAAATCAAAACCAGTGCTTTGGCTCTGTTAATGCCAATGCCAATACGTTTTAACAGTGGCATAAATGTAAAAACAGAGATTGCGCGGATAGCTTGAATTGCAAAATACAATCCGCCTAGGGTTATCCACCACTCTAAAACATCAAGACGAATACGTGATGCGATGATAATACCAACCAAGATGAAGATTAAGGTATTTGCGACATGCGCCATCATCTGCCAGAAGTGGTGCAGGAAGTCTGCAACCTCTGGTGATATTCGTGTTCGGCCTATACTCGCTAGCAATAGTGCTAATGCAACAACAGCAACCACCCCAGAAACATGAAATAGGTTCTCTGCAATAAAGTAAGCAAGGTAAGCACCTGAGATAGTCAGAGTTATCTCTATCATCGGTTGATTAAACAGGCGACCTATCCAAAGTAATATGATTGCACCAACCAGTAAACCAATAAATAAGCCTAATAAAACCACCTCAAAAAAGCTGATAGAGATACTGGCAAAGCTAAATGCGCTACTACTACCAAGGCTTAACATGCCATAAAACAGGGTAAATAATACGATAGCTGTGCCATCGTTAAGCAGTGATTCTCCCTCTATCAATGTCTCTAAGCGTTTGCGCGAACTAACCTCTTTTAATAGTGAAACAACGGCGACAGGATCCGTTGCACTAATGAGCGCACCAAACAGAAAGCAGACCGTCCATGACCATTGCCATGGAAAAAAATAATAAGCCAGCGTGGCCGTTAAGCAGGTAGTTAAAATTAACCCTGGAATAGCAAGGATCGCTATCTGACTAAACATGCGTTTAAACAGGTGAGTTTCCATTGCAAAGGCAGATTCAAATATAAGCGTGGGTAAAAACAGTAATAAAATTAGATGTGGGTCGATAGCTGCTAACTGTGTAAGTGCATCCTGTAGGGCGGGAATATTTTCGCTAATATGAAAGCTGCGATTATATAAACCTAACGTTAGGCCAATCAAAAGTAGAACCACACTATAGGGGGAGGTGAGTATTTTAGGCAGTGATTTGACCATTGCGCCAAGCAAGAGTGATAACATCACAAACATTAATACCAATACACTACTATCAATATACATAAACAGTTCCTTATTAGAGAAACGAGTGTCTGTTTTAGTTTAGTGCATTTTTGCTGGCCGGTAACACGTCAGTGAGTAGCTAAATATGATTAAGCGAGCCACTAGTTGATTGCCATTTTTAACTTTGAAGCTCTTTTATTTGGGGCATAAAAAAACGCCCCGTAGGGCGTTTAAGTTTAACCAATGAATTAAAGGTTAAACTTCAGCATTTTGTTGTGGCTCTGTACGAGGAGCACGTTCATTTGCTTCACGTACTTTTAATGAACGATCTTGGAACTCTTTCTCATTTAAAGCATTAATCGCTTTTTCTGCATCATTCTCAGGCATCTCAACAAATCCAAAACCACGGCGTTTACCCGTATGTTTGTCTTTCATCAGACGTACTGAAAGTACTTTACCTTGTTCTGCAAAAAGAGTGCGGATTGCCATCTCGTTTGCGCGGTAAGGTAAGTTACCTACGTAAAGTGTTGTTGTAGCGAAATCACCTTCAGGAGCACTGCTGCTTGTTGAGCTAGTAGACTTTCCTGTTTTGATGAATTGAATAACCAGGCCTGTTGCGATAGCGCCAACTGCAAATGCGATGTCAGCTGAAACGGCTAAACCAGCAACAGAAATAATGATGTAACCTAAAATCGCAACGGCGATAGAAAGCAAGATTGAAGTGTTTGACTTCATAATAAAATAACCTCAAAGGTAGTGGAGTAATTAAAAAAACAAATAATTGAATCAACCTTTTTAGGGTGCCCCAGTAGTTAACAAAATCAGCTTATTGGCCAATTTGCCTACTCTTTAATCATCCCTAAAAAAGCAAACGTATTGTAAGCTAATTTTAACAATTTCGTTAATTTCTTTAACAAAATGAGATTTAGGTAACCTACTAACCCCTCTGTTTTGTGAAACAGTGCACGCTTAAACTATAAGCGATGCAAGATTGATTTTTATTCATATCTCTAAATTGGTATGAATTATGACGGCTTTTAGTGGTGGTAGTGTTAAATCACTCAAAGAATCAAAACTTGCTTACTAAAATTGTCTATTTGCACTGCTAAAGTTTGTTATAGTGAGGCAACTTTCAACCCTAAATAGAAGGCGTTTATATTAAAAACAACATGGGTTTTTAACTGTTCTTGTTTACTAATATGAGTGTTGCTAATACAAGGAGTGTATTATGCACCTAATTTTTATCTGTTTAATGGTACTCATTATTACCATTAATTTTTCAGCTGTCGCAATGATTGCAAACCGCTGGATTCATAATTACGCACTGGCAAAAGTAATCGGACTACTTACTATCTGTCTGGTGCTATTTTTCATTGAGCACTTTGTTGGTTTAGGTAACCTTAATTGGTTGTGGCCTCTAACCACTATAGGTTCACTGTTTATCCTCTCTAAAAATAGATCCTCATTAAAGCAACATACTGGTGCTGAGATAGTTTTCTTTATCGGTATTATTTATGGCTTAGTGTGGCGTTTAGCATTTCCTGATATAAATGGTCAGTCGGAAGATTTGACCGATCTTGCTTTTTTAAGTAACTACTATAGTGGACACACATTACCAGCCGTTGATAACTGGTTACCGCCTTATACCTTTAATTTCTATTACGCCTTTCAACATTATTGTGGTGCACTGCTTGGACGCTGGTTAGCACTGCCTATCGGAATGACCTATAACGTTGCTTTTGCTGTATTACTCGCATTTTTAATTAGCTTGGTATGGAATATTGCTTCGCTTGCGACGGCTAAATATTTACCACGTATTCTGCTGGTGGTTGCCGTTGTAATGGGTGGTACAGGTATAAGTGCCTTTGTCCCTTTTATGTATCAAGCGAACGCGACAGACTCTGGTGGGCAAAGTTATGAATCATTAAGTCGTTTATGGTCAAGTGTGCGTTTTATTGGTATGTACGACAAAAATGTGAATACCGATTTTGGACGTGCTTTGATGGGCATTGAAAAGGGCGAAAAGTTAACTCAACACCCTGATCTACCAGTCGAAACTATCGGATATTTAACCATGCAGGGGGATTTTCATCCGCCATTAGGTGGTTTCTTATTAGTATTGATTGCAATCACCGCTATTTTATTGATTGAGCAACCTAGCACCTTTCCTATTAATGCTAATGCCCCACCTAAGAAAGCTATTTATCAAGCGATTTTAGTGTCTACTGGGCCACTGATGTGGATCACTAATACTTGGGTATTACCACTGCAAGCGATGCTCGTATTTGCTTGGATAGCATACCGATTAATCACAAGAAACGCGGTTAACTGGAAAGCGGTTTTGTTAGGTGGTTTGATTCCGCTATTTTTAATGGTGCCATTTTTAAATGAGTTTACCCGCAGTGCGTTGTCACTTTCGGTAAAAATGGTGGCAAGTGAACACCATACACCGTTTGTTTCTGGGCTGTTACTGCTTTGGCCCCAGCTGTTGTTATTAGCTATTGGTGCTTATCTTGGTAGAAAAACGCCAGTCATCTGGTTATTTGTTGCTACTTTCTCACTGTTTTTACTCGCTTCAGAATTTGTCTTTGTTGATGATCCGATGGGCGGCATATATGACCGTTTTAATACCACACTTAAATGGTGGTCATGGTTACAGGTTGCGGTGGTTGTTTCACTTTCTACCCTGTTGATGGCAAGCAAAAGTCGCGCTATTCGCATTACTAACTTAGTGGTGCTTGTTGCACTTTCAAGTTATGCGCTTGAGCTGGCTTATTACTTTAATAAAACCGGGAAACCATCAAGTGGTAAGTTGAAGGGGGATTACTTCCTCACTCAAGACCAAGTTAAAAAACAAACTTTAGAGTACCTTATCTCTGCACCTTACGGTGTGGTATTGGAGGGTGTTGACCAAGCCGCTTATGGCAAGACATCAACTTTTGCTTTGTTTAGTAACAAATCCTCATTAGTTGGCTGGCACTCACATGAGTCACAATGGCGTGGACACCCTGCATTTATTAATCAGCGTGGCAGTGATGCTCGTGCATTCTATCAAGGTAAGCTTGATAACAGCCTTGAATGGTTACTGCAGAATCGCGTAACTTACATTGTCTGGTCAAAGGATGATCAAAATCGAGTACAGGATAAATCTACACGACAGCAGATCCACTCACGTATTCATCTTCAATACCATTGGGTAACGATTCAGAAATATGGCCATGAAGCGTATGGCTTGTGGGTTTTGAAAGACGACAAAATGCAACAACATAAGACGCGAGGTTAAGGACTTTTTATGCAAACTATCTACTTACTGTTAACACTTGGTTTATTATGGTTGAACATTGCAGGCATCACATTAGCGAGCCACCGGTTTTTACCTGATAATCATTTAGCACGTTCAACGGGTATTATCGTACTCTGTTTAACGCTATTTTTTATTGAGCATTTTATCGGTTTAGGCTCTTTAAACTGGGTTTGGCCGTTTAGTAGTGTCGCTGCTGGCTACCTACTTTATAAAAATAGAGGCACTGAAAACGAATCAAAATTCTGGCGTGCAGAAGTTATTTTTGGTGTTGCTTTTATTTATTGTTTTGCATGGCGTTTTAGCTTTCCAACTATCTATCCATCATCGGAGCGTATCACTGATCTCTACTTTATCAGTAACTACCTGCCGGGTAATACCTTACCGCCGATTGATAATTGGAATCCGCCGCACGCCTTTGATTTTTACTATGCGTTCCAACACTATGCAGCTGCACTGATTGGCCGAGTTTTAAATTTTGAACCGGGTACGACTTACAATGTTGCATTTGCAGTCATCATGTCATTGAGCATCACGCTTGCATGGTCTGTGGCAAGTAAATTTATCAAGAGCCGAGCACTTAAAGTACTACTTGTCGCAACCATGGTATTTGGTGGTACCGGTATATCTCCGCTTGCACATCTTGCCTTTAATGGTGTTGAGTCTGCTAAAAACGATAGCGAACAGGAACAAACTCGTTATCAGCAACGTCAAGCACATGATGCTTTTAAAATGCTTATTTATAGCGCGCGTTTTGTGGGTTCAAGGGAAGATGTAACGCTTGATGAATTACATAACTCAAATTCATGGTCACGCACTATCTTCCCAGATACAACACCTAACCCACTGCCTAAGAAAGGTTGGGAGCCACGTGAATTACCGATGGAAAACTTTGGTTATCAATTCTTTGTGGGTGATTACCATCCGCCATTGGGTGGTTTCTTCCTATTACTCTTTACCTTAGCGTTGCTTGCATCAATTGAAGCGGGTGTGCAGGTTAAGTTGTTGCAAGGTTTGTTAGGTCTAAGTGTGCCGGTGATGATAATTACCAATACTTGGACATTCCCACTACAAGGTCTGTTATTGATGGGCTGGGTTGCTTATCGTTACTGGGATAAAAAAGTAGTCAATTGGGATTGGTTAATCGGCGGTGGTTTATTGGCTGGTATGTTGATTTATCCATTCTTTACCGATTTTGCTAATGGTTCATTAAGTACTCCGGTTAAATTAGTGACTGGTTTTGACCACACCCCTATATCGCGTTTCTTAGTATTATTATGGCCTCTGTTATTACTCATTACGATGGGGCTGTTTGAGCCAAAATATCGCAAGTGGAGTATCACCATTGCTATTACGTTTGCCTTTATGTTGTTTGTTTCTGAGATGATCTATATTGACGATCCAACAGTGGGCAAATACCTACGTACTAACAGTGTAATGAAGTGGTGGGGCTGGATCTATGTGGGCGGCATTATCTCATTAGGCGCGGTTTGTTTAGGGTCAAGTAAAAAATGGATCCGCTGGGGCACAGTTGTCATTCTACTGTTAGTGAACGCTTACGCTTATGATGTTGCTCGTCATTGGGTTTACTCAACAAAAAATGCGATAGGGCACCTTTCTGGTCATGTTTGGTATACCAGTGATGGTAGTCACCGAGATATGTTTAACTATTTACAGGCACAGCCCTTTGGCATCTTGCTGGAGAATGTACCAGACAATGCTTACATGAACTCAAGTATCTATGCTTTGTTTAATAATAAAGCGGTACTACTTGGTTGGCCGTCACATTTACGCACTTGGCATGGTGACGTGCCACAGGTTTGGAATATGACCAGTGAAATTCGTGATTTTTATGCGGGTAAATTAGCTAATTCTGCGGACTGGCTACAAGCAAATAAAGTTAATTATGTTATCTTAGAGCGCCATCAGGATGCTGGGGCTTTTGAGTCAATTCACCAACAAATTAAGCATGATTACACTTGGCAACGTTTTAGCCCGCAACACCAAACAGCAAAAGGAATTTGGACTCGTAAAGTGTTGTTTGAAAATCAAGCTGATATTACACAATAACAACTAATGGAATAGGAATTATTATGGTAGTAAATCCAGAGTTAAGCATTGTAGTGTGCGTATTAAACGAGGAAGAGAGTATTGATCTTTTTCTTGATGCCGTTATCCCTTACATAGAGCAATCTGTAAACTCCTACGAAATCGTTTTTGTAAACGATGGCAGTACCGATAGCACCCTAGATATTATCAAAGAGCGTGTCGCTGATCCTGAGTTACACATCAAACTGGTTAACTTATCACGTAACTTTGGTAAAGATACCGCCTTAACAGCTGGCCTTGATTACGCAAAAGGGCAAGCGGTTATTCCGATGGATGTAGATCTTCAAGATCCACCCGATCTTATTCCAGAGATGGTTAGAAAATGGCGTGAAGGTGCTGATTCCGTTATTGCTGTGCGTAAAGATCGTAGTGACGATGGTATGGTTAAACGCAAAACTGCTAATGCATTCTATAAAATAATTGGACGCATGAGTAAAGTTGATATGCCACAAAATGCGGGTGATTATCGTTTAATTGACCGTAAAGTGGTTGATGTTTTGCAAAAGATGCCAGAAAAAGCACGCTTTATGAAAGGCTTGTTTGCCTTCCCGGGGTTTAGTAAAGATTACGTTTATTACAGTCGCCCTGCACGTGTGGCTGGTACTACTAAGTGGAACTATTGGAAGCTTTGGAATTTTGCGCTGGATGGCATATTTTCCTTCTCCACTGCACCACTACGTATTTGGACCTATGCGGGGGTTGCTGTTGGCCTTGCCTCATTAACTTACTTAGCGTTTGTCATCATTAAAACAATGATATTTGGTGTTGATGTACCAGGTTATGCGTCTTTAATTACACTTATCTTGTTCTTTAGTAGCTTGAACCTTATTGGTATCGGTGTATTAGGCGAATATATAGGTCGTATTTTTGAAGAGGTTAAAAGCAGGCCCTTATATGTGATTGAAGGTTATTACGGTGCAGAAGAGGTTACTGCTGATATCTGTAATGCCAAAGAAAAAGAGAGCAGTGTGGCGTGAAACTAGTTAGAGAGCTTGCAACAAACCAGCTGTTTCAGCAGTTGGTTTCGTTTGCAATTGTGGGAGTAGGAGCAACCTTAACCCATGCATTAATATTTAATGTTAGTTTTGAACAGTTACACTTACATCATCTTGTTGCTAATATTTTAGGGTTTTGTATCGCATTCTTAGTCTCTTATTTAGGGCAGTTTCACTGGACCTTTAAAGAGCAAGCGATACAACTTAAAGACAAACGCAGTGCTTTTTTTAAATTTCTTAAAACTGCGCTGCTAGGTTTTTCAGTTAACCTATTTTGGTCATACCTTATTTTGGAGTTTTTACAGCTTCACCACTATTACTACCTAGTGCTGCTTACTTTTGTGACACCCGTATTTATCTTCTTATTAAATAAATTTTGGGTGTTTAAATAAAACTTATTACTGTTTATAAGATAAGTAAGTTCGTCATTAATGTTATGCGAAAATAGTGATATTACGCTTTCTACAAACATCAGTAAACACTGCATGTAAGGGGGGATATTTTACTAAAATTTACTATTGATGGCAGCTTGTTCCTATTAGATCTGAACTTAGATGTGAACTTAGATGATTTAAGGCATAATCCTCTCTCATTGTTTTCCGGTTGCGAAAATGACTTTGCATCAGAAAGTGATTTGATAAGTAGGTGAATGATAAATGAGTTGGAAATTAACTGAAAAGTGATTTCTGGGTTTACTTGTTTATTTTAAACCTGTTGGTTAACTCAAGGCGCCTCTATTGTGAGGTATTTTTAAATTTCGACATATTTAAAGGATTATTATGTGGATTAACGCGTTATTTTCAATTTCATTACTATTACTGCCCGTGGTAGGAAGCATCCTAACTGAGGCATCTTCATTTTGGGCGTTGAATCAACTCCTAATTTTGATTTCAGCTTTATTCACTTTGAAATATATAACAAATAAAACCAGCCGTATCATCGCACTGGTTATATTTGTTATTATATTTCATTCGTTGAATAGCGCTTATTTTTTCTCATATTTCTTACAAAATAAAGGCTTTAATGATGCATTTTTCTATCATTTAAAACCTGATTTACTCTTCGCTGGCGTAGGGGAATTTTTTTACCTTATTATATTTGAATGCTTACACTGGTTAGCGTTATTAATAACTGCATTTATTATTGCCAAACGACAGCCAGTAAAAAATAAAATGCTATTAAGTAAACGTTATTTGATACCAACATTATTGCTATTAATAATAACTTGGCCTCCTTTTTTCAGTATGCAAACCCATATATCCAATAAAGTAATGGGGAATAGTGCTTATCAAGTTGAAGCGCTGCAAATATTAGAAGAGATCAATGCTGAAAAATTGATGCTCTCTACGGGTGATACCCCACCGAATATAATTTTGTTGTATCTTGAAAGTGTTGAACAAGCATATTTTGATGATGATTATTTTCCAGGGTTAATGCCTGAGATGAATAAAATAAAAGCCAATTCAATTAATTTTACCGGTTTAGAGCAAGCTGATAAAGCAGGTTGGACAATCGCAGGTATGGTTGCGACACAATGTGGTTATCCATTAGTTGCACCTTTTAAAAACGAATCTCAAAATACGGCATCAGTCACTGCTTCATTTATGCAAAATGCACGTTGCCATGGTGATCTATTGAAAGAAAATGGCTATCACTTAACTTTTATTGGAGGGGCTGATCATCGCTTTGCTGGTAAAGGAAAGTTTTATGAAAGTCATCAATATGATGAAATATTAGGAAGAAGTGAATTAACTAAAAAGCTAGCGGATCGTAAATATACCCATGGCTGGGGATTATTCGACGATTCTCTTTTTGATATTGCATTTGAAAAGTTTGAAAAATTGTCGAGTAACAAAAAACCGTTTAATCTTTCAATGGTGACGGTTGATACACACCATCCTACAGGTAACCCTTCTAAATCATGTACACCCTATGATAAAGGAAACAATTCAATGCTCGATTCAGTACATTGTACTGATCAACTTGCTTCTCAATTTATTAACAAAATACGAAACTCAAAATATTCACAGAATACGGTTATTGCCGTGGTCAGTGATCATCTAGCTATGCGTAATAATGTATGGAAAAAACTAAATAATTACCCTGAAGGACGGAAACTAACTTATTTTGTCAACTTTCCTGATAATCGTCATGGAATAATAAAAAATAAAGGTGCTCACTTTGATGTAATGCCTACTCTTTACGAGTTACTTAACTTTGATCTCAAAGGACAATTTGGTTTTGGGCAATCCTTACTCGCAAAAGATGGATATTTGATTGAGAAGGCAAATAACATCGATGCTGTAAATAATGATTTTTTACAAAATTTTGTTGCAAAATTATGGGGAAATAAAGTAATAAAGATCAATAATAAAGGGATCTCTCTCGCATCAGAAGGCCGTGATATTAAGCTAGGCGGTGAAAATTATGATTTACGTTCTGATGGATGGGGAGAAACGGCTTCAACCGTATTTGAATTTGATGCTCAAATGAATGTTTTGAATATTGATATCGCGAGTTGGAGTGGCGGGGTTACCGCGCAGAAGTATATTGATTTATTATTAAACAATAGTGACTCTATTTACCTTGTTATAACAAAACAAAAGTATATGAAAGCATTCGTACAAGGTTATGAAGATAACGAGTTGGTTTATTATTTTGGCTCTGGCTCTGGGGTGTTTTTTGAAACTGGAAAGCTAAGCAAAAAAGAAAAAAACATCTCGTATCAGCAAGTTGAACAAGTGTTTGAAAATTTAAGCAGTGAACGCATATTCAACAAACGTAAAGCGGATCTAATTTCATTTTCTCAACTTCTGCGAAAAGAAAGAATCAGTGCATTATTAATGACAGATAAAAGTTTAAAAGTAAAAAGTCAGGGAGGAAATGCCGAAAAAGGTATTGTTATTGATGCCGGCAAACAGGTTTTAGAACCACAAAGAGGGTTAAATATTTACCAGTTAGATAAAGACTTTACGGCGACCTTTATTGCAAATTATGATGCATGTAGAAGTAAGAGTATTTATAAAAAAGAGCCCTCTTTAGACGTTGTTTTGTCTGAAAACAAAAGAAAAGATTCGGATTGGTTTCTGCTAGTAGGCCAAGATTCATTACACTGTGAGAAAGCTGCCGCGGGTAAGGTATATAAAAAAGGTATGAAACAATGGATTAATAATAAATTCCATCTGCCTTTTTTATCTGAGATTAAATATCGAGACCCCTATATTGGGTTAATTAACTTGAAATCTATGCGTTCATTGGAAATGGAACCTGGTAATAAAGGAAATATATTATTAGAGATTAATTAATATATTTCATGCCAAAAGGCCGAAATACAAAGGCAGTGCTTTTTAACGTTCCTTAAAACAGCACTGCTTGTTTTTCATTCATCCCTTTTGTGTCCTTTCTTATTTTTGCCTTTTTATAACTTCACCACTATTAACTCACCTTTGTAACACCTATTTTCATTTTTGTTTTGAATAAATTTTGGCTATTTAAACAAAAAATATAAGAATGCAGGAATACATTAAGGTTGAATGTCTTATATCCTTATGGCTTTATCGTCTTGCTATTGTACGAAAGGCACTGCATAGAGAGCTTCAAACGATGAAGCAATCAAATTGAATCTATTGCTGTGATTTCTTCTGTGACGTTATGGATATCAATAAAGGCGTGTATTTTTGGAAAGGCTAAAACTTTTCATAAATCAATTACATTCCCAGTATAGCCACACTAAGCTATTCAATTACATCTCAATCCACTTACAAGCCTCTCCTTGATTATTGATTGCATTAGATATGCAATCAATAATCAAGGCTAAATTTTTTAGGCTTTTATGAAGTTAGTTTTGGTTTTTTAAAGATGGAGATCTGAACACAAATTCGCTAGAATGCCGAGTAATTGTATACCCAAGCTTCTTGCTGAATGCAGGTGGTTTAGGTATATCTATCAAGACACTCTATTTAAGGTATTAACCGCTTAATGAAAAATATTCGTAACTTCTCAATCATCGCCCATATTGACCACGGTAAATCGACATTATCAGATCGTCTAATCAGCACTTGTGGTGGTTTAAGTGACCGTGAAATGGCTGCTCAAGTACTTGATTCAATGGATATCGAGCGTGAACGTGGTATCACGATCAAAGCACAAAGTGTAACCCTAGATTATAAAGCAAACGACGGTGAAACTTACCAGCTTAACTTTATCGACACACCTGGACACGTTGATTTCTCATATGAAGTATCACGCTCGTTGGCTGCCTGTGAAGGTGCATTATTGGTAGTTGATGCCGGTCAAGGTGTAGAAGCACAAACGCTTGCTAACTGTTATACCGCGCTTGAGATGGATTTAGAGGTAGTGCCAATCTTAAATAAGATCGACCTACCAGCGGCAGAACCAGAGCGTGTTGCTGAAGAGATTGAAAATATAATCGGTATTGATGCAAGTGAAGCGGTGCGTTGTTCTGCAAAAACTGGCCTGGGCATCGATTTGGTACTAGAAGAAATTGTACGCGCGGTACCACCGCCAGAAGGTGAACAAGATGCGCCTCTACAAGCGTTAATTATAGATTCATGGTTTGATAGTTACCAAGGTGTTGTTTCCCTAGTGCGTATTAAACATGGCCAAATTAAGGTTGGCGACAAGATGAAAGTAATGTCTACTGAAGGCGTTCATCTTGTGAGTAAGGTTGGTTACTTTACACCGAAACAATTTGAAACGGGTGTCTTAAAAGCCGGTGAAGTGGGTTACGTAATTGCCGGTATCAAAGATATCTTAGGCGCACCAGTTGGTGATACGTTAACCACAGTTAACAACCCTGCCGAAGAAGCATTAGGTGGCTTTAAACGTGTAACCCCGCAGGTTTACGCTGGTTTGTTCCCTGTTAGCTCTGATGATTACGAAAGTTTCCGTGATGCGTTAGCAAAATTAAGCATTAACGATGCCTCGTTATTCTTCGAACCAGAAAATTCATCGGCGTTAGGTTTTGGTTTCCGTTGTGGTTTCCTCGGCCTATTGCACATGGAGATCATTCAGGAGCGTTTAGAGCGTGAATATGACATCGATCTTATTACCACCGCGCCTACGGTAATTTATGAAGTTGTAACAAACGACGGTGAAGTTCAGTTTGTTGATAGCCCTGCAAAGTTACCGCCTGTTAATAATATTCACGAGATCCGCGAGCCAATCGCTGAGTGTAACATGCTGGTACCACAGGACTACTTAGGTAACGTAATTACGCTATGTATCGAAAAACGTGGTGTACAAACCAATATGGTTTATCACGGTAATCAAGTGGCATTAACTTACGAGATCCCAATGGGTGAAGTGGTGATGGACTTCTTTGATCGCTTGAAATCTACCAGTCGTGGTTATGCGTCACTGGAGTATAACTTTGTACGATTTGAACCTGCAGACATGGTACGTGTTGATGTATTAATCAATAGTGACAGAGTTGATGCACTTGCATTGATTACTCATCGTGCTAATTCAGAAACTTACGGCCGCGACTTAGTTGAAAAAATGAAAGAGCTTATCCCTCGTCAAATGTTCAATATTGCAATACAAGCAGCGATTGGCAGTAAAATTATTGCCCGTTCAACGGTTAAACAGCTGACTAAAAACGTATTGGCAAAATGTTACGGTGGTGATATTTCACGTAAGAAAAAACTACTGAAGAAACAGAAAGAGGGTAAAAAACGTATGAAGTCGGTGGGTAATGTCGACATTCCTCAAGAAGCGTTCTTAGCTGTGTTACATATCGGTAAAGATAAGTAGTAGAACGTTAGTTCTGCTCTTGGAAGTTGGGCTTTAGTCCTGCTCATTTATAAATAATGCGTTGCTAACTAGCAACGCATTTTGTGTTTTAATATTAGGAAATTAACATGGCAAATACGTTTGCATTAATATTGGTTATTTTAACCTTAGTAACAGGGATTGTTTGGGTTATCGACAAGCTTAAATGGGGACCTGCACGAAAGGTTGCTCGCCAAGCTGCACAAGATAGAGCTGAAATTGGTCTTGATGAAAAAACACTGGCGAAGATTCACCCTGAAAATGTAGTGATTGAAAATGCACGTTCGCTATTTCCAGTGATTGCGGTGGTATTTGTATTACGTTCCTTTTTATATGAACCATTCCAAATCCCGTCGGGTTCAATGATGCCTACACTGTTAATCGGTGATTTTATCTTGGTTGAAAAATTCTCTTACGGCGTGAAAGAGCCTGTATGGCAAAATACTTTAATACCTGTCAGTTTGCCTAAACGTGGCGACGTAGCAGTATTTAAATATCCTGAAGATCAACGTGTTGATTTTATCAAACGTATTGTAGGTTTGCCGGGTGACCGCATTGTTTATAAAGACAAGCAACTCTACCTTGTAGCTGCTTGTGATAAAGCTGAGTGTGGTAATTACAAAGCATTGGATATGCAATCATTAGGTGAACAGAAGTTTACCGATGAAGTGGCTGTGATGAATGTTTACACTGAAATTTTAGGCGAAGTTGCCCATAAAATTATTGTTAACCCAAATCGTCAAGATCGCACTGCCTATTATTACCAGCAGAAAGATGTAAGAACCTATGCGTACGAGTGGGTTGTGCCAGAGGGTAACTACTTTGTAATGGGCGATAACCGTGATAATAGTAAAGACAGTCGCTACTGGGGATTTGTACCAGAGCAAAACTTAGTGGGTAAAGCGGTAGCGACTTGGATTAGTTTTGAATTCTATCGTGAAAAAGATGGCCTATTGCCAACTTGGGTACCAAGTGCAGTACGTTTTGATCGCATTGGTGGCATTAAATGAGCAATAACATGAAAGAAACAGAATTAAAAAGATTAGAAACTCGAATCGGTTATACGTTCACAGACTTTTCTATTTTAAAACAAGCCCTAACACACCGTAGTGCATTAGGTGCGCATAATGAGCGCCTAGAGTTTTTAGGTGATTCAATATTAAGCTTTGCAATTTCTACAGATCTTTACCTACGCTTTCCTAAGGTAACCGAAGGTGATCTGAGCCGCATGCGTGCAACACTGGTATGTGGAAAAATGTTAGCTGAAATTGGCCGTGAATTTAACTTAAGTGATTGCTTGATTTTAGGTCCTGGTGAGCTGAAAAGTGGTGGCTTCCGTCGTGACTCTATTATTGCCGACGGTGTTGAAGCAATCATTGGTGCAGTGTTCTTAGATTCGAATATCGATACGGTGTCAGCACTTATTTTAAGCTGGTTTGATAGTCGCTTAAATACCATTGAGCCGGGTATCAGTCAAAAAGATCCTAAAACACGCCTGCAAGAACATCTACAATCACGTAAGCAACCGTTACCACTTTATGAAGTGTTAGATATTAAAGGTGAAGCGCATAATCAACAGTTTACAATGTCTTGTAGCATTGAAGGTATAGAAGCAGTACAAGGAAAGGGTACTAGTCGTCGTAAAGCTGAACAAATAGCTGCAGAAAAGATGTTAGTAGCACTTTTAGGAGATAAATAATGACTCAGACTCATAAGTGCGGATTAGTTGCGATTGTTGCTTACTCTGATCTTCCTGTAAAACTTCAATTTACTTTCCCACAACTAGGAGATAAATAATGACTCAGAAATGTGGATTAGTTGCGATTGTTGGTCGCCCTAACGTGGGTAAATCTACCCTGATCAATGCACTGCTTGGTCAAAAAGTAAGTATTACTTCGCGTAAAGCACAAACAACACGTCACCGTATTCTAGGCATTGATACAGATGGTGATTACCAAACTATTTATGTTGATACACCAGGGCTTCATATTGAAGAAAAACGTGCGATTAACCGTTTAATGAACCGTGCTGCATCAAGCTCTATCAATGATGTAGAGATGGTTATTTTTGTGGTTGAAGGTACACACTGGAACGAAGACGATGAAATGGTACTTAAAAAGTTTGAGTACCTAAAATGTCCGGTTATTCTAGCCGTAAATAAAATTGATAATGTTGAAGATAAAGAGTTATTGTTGCCGCACCTGAAAGAGTTAGGTAAGCGTTATAACTTCAAACATATTCTGCCAATGTCTGCCAAAAAAGGCGATAACATTGAGAAAATCCGTGAATGGTCTCATGAGATTTTACCGGAGTCAGAATTCTACTTCCCTGAAGACTATATTACCGACCGTTCATCACGTTTTATGGCGTCGGAAATCGTGCGTGAAAAACTGATGCGCTATTTAGGTGATGAGTTACCGTATTCAGTAACCGTTGAAATTGAGCAATTTAAACAACAAGCGAATGGCATGTTGCATATTAATGCTTTGATTCTCGTTGAGCGTGATGGCCAAAAACGCATGGTTATTGGCAACAAAGGCGAAAAAATCAAAGCGATTAGTACTCAGTCTCGCTTAGACATGGAAGAGTTATTTGACTCAAAAGTATTCTTAGAAGTTTGGGTTAAAGTGAAAACCGGTTGGTCGGACGATATGCGTGCATTGCACAGTCTCGGTTACTCTGACGACTATTCGGATAAATAGCTCTCAGCCATTAGCTTTCAGCTTTCAGTTACATACTGATAGCTGATAGCTGACTGCTAATAGCTTCCCTATTTATGTCAATCGAGTGCCACAACGCATTTATTTTGCATCGCAGACCCTATCGAGAAACCAGTCAACTGGTGGATCTATTTTGTCAGGATGTCGGTAAAGTTAGCCTTATTTTTAAAGGCGGACGCAGTGGTACACGTATGCGCAGAGGCTCTGCACAACCCTTCACATTATTGCAAGCGACCTATTTTGGACGTGGTAGCTTAAAAACCGTTAAATCCCTCGAAGCACAAACTCAGGTAGTACCATTGGTAGGTAATCGCTTATATATGGCGATGTATATCAACGAGCTACTATATCGCTTATTACAAGCTGAAACGGCCTGTGATGGACTGTTCAGTGCCTACCAAGATACTTTAATCTCTATTGCTGGTGATGATGACCCTCAAGTTGCATTACGTAATTTTGAGTTAACACTATTGGAAACATTAGGTTATGGTGTTAATTTCGAGGAAGATATCTATAGTGGCGAATTATTAGAGTGCGGTTTTGATTACCAATACCAACAGCAAGCCGGCTTTTTTGCTAAACAAGCGGTACATAACAAACAACATATTTATACTGGAGAGCAGATACAGGCGTTAGCCTATCGAGACTTTTCACAGCCAGATATTTTACTGGCTGCCAAACGATTTTGTCGCCAAGCACTAGCCCACCTGTTAGGTGGAAAACCATTACATAGCCGTGCGCTCTTTAATGGTGCGAAATAAAGATATTCATTGGTATCAAAATGATTTTGCTGCCAAGCATTACCCCGTCTATCCAATTAGGTTAGGCGGACACATATTATATAGCCGTGCCCAGCTGAGTGGCGCGAAATAAAGGAAGTTCATGAGCAAATTATTATTAGGCGTTAACATCGATCACATCGCAACACTACGTAATGCACGTGGCACTTGTTACCCTGAACCGGCACATTTGGCTGCTATTGCCGAAACTGCGGGAGCTGATGGTATTACTATTCATTTACGTGAAGATAGACGTCATATTGTAGATCGCGATGTTGCTGTGCTTGCACAAACCCTACAAACTCGCATGAACTTAGAAATGGCTGTTACCGATGAGATGGTAAACATCGCTATTCATACTAAACCTGCTTTTGTTTGTTTAGTACCTGAAAAGCGTGAAGAGTTAACCACAGAAGGTGGCTTAGATGTTGTTGGTTCATTCAAAAAAGTAGCTTCAGCGGTAGATCGTTTAAATGCGGTTGGTATTCAAGTTTCACTGTTTATTGATCCTGAAAATGATCAAATTAACGCTGCCATTAAAACCGGTGCTGCTTACATCGAATTGCATACTGGCCAATATGCTGATGCACACGATGAAGATGAAGAGGCACGTGAACTTGATCGTATTAAACGTGCTTCAACTTACGCAACGAATGCAGGTATTAAAGTAAATGCCGGCCATGGCCTTAATTACCACAACGTTAAACCAATCGCCGCTATTCCTGAAATTATCGAACTTAATATTGGACATGCCATTGTTGCACGCTCTGTTGTTGATGGTTTTGCATCAGCGGTGACTGAGATGAAACGTCTAATGATAGAGGGGCGAAGCGGCCTATAAATACTCAGGTCGTCGCAATTAACGCTTAGCCCATCGTTGAAAAATGCTCATTTAGAATACTAAACTGTGCTTTTTCGCCTTGCTCTAAGGGTAAATTGCTTAGCCCTGAGCATTTATATTTTCAGGGCTAAAATTCAATAGGTAATAATAAATGCAAAAAAAAAACTTTTCTGTCAATGAACTACGTGAGCAATTCCCTATCCTTGATCAGCATGTTAATGATCATCCGTTAATCTATCTTGATAATGCTGCCACTACTCAAAAACCGATTGCAGCCGTTGAGGCAGTAACTCACTTTTACCTTAACGATAATGCCAATGTGCATCGCGCTAGCCATCAGTTAAGCGGTCGTGCGACGACTTCATTTGAAAATGCACGCGAAACGGTTTGTCAATTTATTAATGCTAACAGCAGTAAAGAGATCATCTGGACCAAAGGTACAACGGAAGGCTTTAACCTGTTGACTAATGTCTTTGCTTCGCAGTTAACTGCAGGTGATGAAGTGATCATCAGTACATTAGAGCATCACGCCAATATTGTGCCGTGGCAGATGTTAGTGGAATCGATTGGCATTGTTTTAAAAGTGATTCCGTTAAACGAAGATTACAGTTTAGATTTAGTCGCTTATCAAAAATTATTAACTGAAAAAACTAAGTTTGTTTCAGTGGCACATATCTCTAATGCGTTAGGCATTATCAATCCAATTGAAGATATGATTTCATTAGCGCATCAAATGGATGCCAAAGTGATTATCGATGGCGCGCAGGCAATTGCTCATATTGAGGTGGATGTACAGGCTCTGGATTGTGATTATTATCTGTTCTCTGGGCACAAACTATTTGCGCCTACTGGTGTTGGTGTGTTGTATGGTAAGCAGGCCTTGCTTGAAGCTCTCCCCCCTTGGCAGGGCGGTGGTGAAATGATTAAATCAGTGAGCTTTTCACAAACAACCTATAACGAATTACCTTTTAAATTTGAAGCGGGCACCCCTAATATTGGTGGGGCGATTGGTCTCGCTGCTGCTATCGACTTTTTAAATAGTTATGATCGTAAAATGGTGGGCTTACATGAGCAGATGTTGCTTGCGGTGGCTGAAAGTGCCTTACTCAAAATTCCAGAGGTCACGGTTTTTTGCCCGGGTGTACCCAAATCTGGTGCTATAAGTTTTGCTGTTGAAGATGAGCATCATAGTGATATTGCGATGTTATTAGATGCGCAGGGCATTGCAGTGCGCAGTGGTAGTCATTGTGCGATGCCACTTATTAATGCCTTAAATTGCACTGGCACCGTGCGTATCTCATTTGCTTTGTACAATACTATCGCAGAAGTGAATACATTTGTAGCTGCACTAAAAGATGTGATTAATTTACTTAAAGAGTAGATGACGGAAGAGGATAAACTCCCGTCATTTACATGATTTAAACCAAGCTAACACTAATCGCATGTGTTTCTATTAGTTGCTTTATGTCAGGTACACAGCTCCCACAGCCTGTGCCTGCTCCTGTGCATTTTCCTATATTGCTAATGTTAGGCGAGCATTGAGCCTGTATGGCATCTTTAAGGCTGTTTTCTCCGACCTGTTTACAGGCACAAACTATTTTCCCCTCTGCTAATTTACCTTCCATCTGACCTGAAATAATGCAACGCTCAACACTTATATCCGGCTTGATATCCAACAAATATTGTATCCAATCGAGTGACTGTTGTTGTAGATTAGCTGCAATGACATAAGCGTAACAAACGGCTTGTTGTTGTATGTTGGCATAACGATACAGCGGGCTACTGCTATCGTCTGCTGTGCTGTAATTTAAGTTTTTACCAGTGCTATTTTTTATCAACCCAGAGAGCTTTTCTTTTAATAAAAAAGCAGAGCACTTATCCGCAATACGATATAAATAACCGTTAACCACTCTTTGTTTAACCCAATAGCCAAATTCCGTTGCGTCTATCTCATCACGGCTTAAAAATAGCGCTTCACTTTGAAAGTCCCACTTGTTGATATTAACCGCTGTTGCTTTAAGCTCGGGTTGCCCTGAAACTGGATCGCTGAAAGCTGGAATTAAGTCACATACATTAGCTTGTTTGGCATTAGTTTGATTCCAATGAATCGGCATAAAAGCTTGCTTATTACTCATGGATTCAGAAATGGAAACTCTGACTAAAGTTGAACCATTAAGGCTTGTTACCCTAACTAAATCACCTGTTTTTAAGTGCTTTTTGTTAGCCTCTCTATTATTTATACAAATAAAAGGTTCACTAATATGCGCACTGAGGCGGCTAGATAGTCCTGTTCGCGTCATAGTGTGCCAGTGGTCACGAATGCGCCCACTGTTAAGCAATAAAGGGTACTCTTGGTTGCAAACTGCCTGTGGTTTGTGATGACTAACTGCAATAAACTGCGCTTTCTTTGAGGCGGTAAAAAACTGATTATCACTGAATAATCGTTGGTGAATAATGTGCTCTTGTAATGTATTGACGGGCCATTGTTGTGGTTTGAGCTGACTGTATGCCTGTGCATCTAATTTTGTTAAACCAATTAAATTAAGATCACGTGTTTTCCCCTCTTCATTTCCAAGCGTGGTCATCAAAGTATATTCAGAGAATATTTCAGCCTCATGTAAGTAATTAAATGCTTGTGTAAAACCCAACCGTTTAGCGACCTCACAAATTATCCACCAATCCGCTTTACCCTCTCCTCGTGTGGGTAATAGACGTCTTTGTCTTGAGATGCGACGCTCTGAGTTAGTCACCGTGCCTGATTTTTCACTCCAGCCCTGTGCAGGTAATAACACATTTGCCAGTCGGGTCGTTGCAGTGTCTTTTATACAATCAGAAACAACCACTAACGGACACTTTTTTAATGCGTTAATGATTTTATTACTATTTGGTAAACTCACCACTGGGTTAGTGGCCATTATCCAAACTGCTTTTATTTTTCCTTCATCGATGGCATCAAAGAGATCAATCGCTTTCAAACCGGGTGATGTTGCTAAGTTGTTTGTTTTCCAAAAGTGACTAATTGCAGCATGATCTCTTGGATTATCAAATTCCATATGAGCGGCCAACGTATTAGCAAGCCCGCCCACTTCACGACCACCCATTGCATTAGGTTGTCCGGTGACTGAAAAGGGGCCCATACCCGCTTTACCAATGCGTCCGGTCGCTAAATGGCAATTTAATATGCTGTTAACTTTATCGCTACCCTGTGATGATTGGTTAACACCTTGTGAGTAAATGGTCACTACTTTTTCAGTGTTAGCAAACTTTTCATAGAAGCGGAGTAATTGTTTTGCTGGAATATTTAATTTTCCAAGGAACAACTTATAATTTGAGACATCTTTCTGTGCACTTTTTAAAGTTTCCTGAAAACCTTGCGTATAATTATTGATGTATTCAGGATTAGTTTTGTTATGGTGCGCTAAATAGGTTAATAACCCATTAAACAGGGCAACATCAGCGCCGGGCTGAATGGTCAAATGCAGATCAGCAATATTACAAGTATCTGTTTTACGTGGATCGATAACCACAATAAACAGTTCTGGATTTTGTTCTTTAGCCACTTTTAAACGTTGAAACAACACCGGATGACACCATGCTAAGTTAGAGCCGGTGATAACAACCATCTCAGCACTTTCTAAGTCTTGATAACAAATTGGTACTGTATCTGATCCAAAAGCGCGTTTGTGGCCCACCACCGATGAAGACATACATAAACGTGAATTAGTATCGATATTACCGCTACCAATAAAGCCTTTCATGAGTTTATTGGCCACATAATAATCTTCTGTGAGCAGCTGCCCGGATACATAAAAGGCAACGGAGTCAGGGCCATATTTTTTTATTGTTTCTGAAAATTGTGTTGCAACATGATCAAGTGCGGTAGGCCAGTCAGTATCTTGGCCATCAATGCGAGGAGCGAGTAATCTACCTTGAAAATCAACCGTCTCACCAAGCGCTAAACCTTTTGAGCATAAACTTCCGTAATTGGCCGGGTGATCCTTATCGCCACGAATATCAAGTGTGCCCAAAGCGTTCACTTTTGCTTCTACGCCACAGCCAACACCACAATAAGCACAAGTTGTTTTTGTCCAGTGACCTTTCTCTATCATCATGTGATCCTCTGTTTATATACGCGAATGCTTTAATTATTTTATATAGAGCAAAGACCACACCAGTTCTATTATGTTTTAAATTTTATCTGGTTAATATTGTTTTTTTCTATATTTATCAATAGGTAAGGTGGTGTTTTTAAGAGTACCTGTGATTGTTAAATTATTTTATTCGCTCATTATTCGTTGTTGTTGCGGGTTTTTGCCCGTTATTGGTGCATGAGTGCACTGCTTGTTAACATTTAAGTTACATTTTAGTTTTTTTGAAGCGCGATAATCTGGAGGGAATGGATAAATAATTAAGTTAACCTATTGAATTTAATGGGGGTGTTGTTTTTTGTAAACTTTGCTTTAGCTATTGGCACTGCCTTTGCTCTATTGCATAAGAGTTTAATAAAAAGAATCAAATAATGAGCAAATAACTCACCCTTGGCATTGATGTATCACGTTAAATTGTCTTGGTTAATGATGATCTGTCTCAACAGACAACGACATAAAGGAACACCCTCATGAGTAAACAAAGAATTGTGGTAGTTGGAAACGGCATGGTCGGACATAAATTTATCGACTCCATTATTAACGATGAAAGTGTTGATTATGAAGTGATCACTTTTTCTGAAGAGTCTCGTCTTGCTTACGATCGTGTGCAACTCAGTTACTTTTTTTCCGGTAAAAGCGCTGCTGATTTAGCGCTCACCGATGAAAGCTATTATCAAGAAAATGGCATCAATTTTGTGCTTAACGATAAAGTTGTTGAGTTAGATTTTGTCAATAAACAGGTGATCACTGCCAGTGGGCGCATCGAAGCCTATGACAAATTAGTGTTAGCGACAGGTTCATTTCCTTTTGTTCCGCCTATTCCGGGTAACGACCAAGAACATTGTCACGTTTACCGTACCATTGATGATCTTGAAGCTATCACTGAATCTGGGGAAAGCAGTAAAGTTGGCGTGGTGATTGGTGGCGGCCTACTGGGACTTGAAGCGGGTAACGCATTAGTTAATTTAGGTTTGGATACACATATTGTTGAGTTTGCACCACGGTTAATGGCTGTACAGCTTGATGAGGGGGGCGGTGCGTTGTTACGCCGTAAAATTGAAGATCTTGGTGTAAAAGTGCATACCGAAAAAGCCACTAGCGAAATTGTTGCGGGTGAGTTTTGTCGCTACCGCATGAATTTTGCAGATGGCAGCTTTTTAGAAACCGATACTATTATATTCTCTGCTGGCATTCGTCCACAGGATGAATTGGCACGTTCATCGGGCCTTACTATTGGTGATCGTGGTGGCATCGTGATTGATAACCACTGTCAAACCAGTGTTGAAGATGTTTATGCGATTGGTGAATGTGCGCTGTGGGATAACTTTATTTTTGGGTTAGTTGCGCCGGGTTACCAAATGGCCAAAGTCGCGGCTGCACATATTAAAGGTGATACAAGCTTAGCCTTCACTGGTGCGGATATGAGTACCAAACTGAAATTGTTAGGTGTGGATGTTGCCAGTATTGGTGAGGTGCATGGACAAACTCCAGGCGCACAATCTTATACCTATAACGATGAAATTGAACAGGTTTATAAACGTTTAACGGTGTCGGCTGATGGTAAAAAAGTGATTGGTGCGGTGCTAGTAGGGGACGTGGATGCCTATGGTTCATTATTACAATTAAAACTTAATGACATGGATTTGCCTGAAAACCCAAGTGTGCTCATTTTACCGAATGTGGGTGATGGACAAGCGACTGGACTAGGCGTCGATGCATTACCAGACACAGCTGCTATCTGTTCCTGCTTTGATGTCACTAAAGGTGACATTAAAGAGGCGGTTGCTGCGGGCTGCACCTCAATGTCTGCGCTTAAAGATTCAACCAAAGCAGCAACCGGTTGTGGTGGTTGTTCAGCGCTGGCGAAACAAGTATTAGACAGTGAATTAGCGAACTTAGGTTTTGAAGTTAAAAATGATATCTGTGAACATTTTGCTTATTCGCGTCAGCAACTCGCAGATATTATCCGTGTTAAAAAAATTAAAACATTCTCTGCGCTGCTATCTGAATGTGGCAGTGGTTTAGGCTGTGAAATTTGCAAACCTGCTGTTGCTAATATCCTTGCCTCTTACTGGAATGATCATGTCTTAGAAGAAGCACATGTTGGTTTACAGGATACCAATGATAACTACCTGGGTAACATGCAAAAAGACGGTACTTACTCGGTTGTACCCCGTATTCCGGGTGGTGAAATAACGCCAGATGGTTTGATTGTTATCGGTCAAATTGCTAAAGAGTTCGACTTATATACCAAAATTACCGGTGGTGCGCGTGTTGATCTATTTGGTGCGCAGTTACATGAGTTACCGATTATTTGGAAAAAACTGGTGGATGCAGGTTTTGAAACGGGACACGCCTACGGTAAATCATTACGTACCGTTAAGTCTTGCGTGGGTAGTACTTGGTGTCGTTACGGTGTTAAAAATAGCATCGGTTTTGCGATTGATATTGAAAATCGTTACAAAGGTTTACGTTCTCCACACAAAGTTAAGTTCGGCGTATCAGGTTGTACGCGTGAGTGTGCAGAAGCGCAAGGTAAAGACTTTGGTTTAATTGCCACGGACAACGGTTGGAACCTATTTTTTGGTGGTAACGGTGGTATGCGTCCTCGCCATGGCGATCTGTTTGCCTCTGACTTAACAGACGAGTTAGTACAAACTTACGTTGATCGTATCTACATGTTTTACATCCGAACAGCTGACCGCCTACAGCGTACTTCAGTATGGTTAGAAAACCTTGAGGGTGGCATTGAATATTTACGTGAAGTGATCATTGATGACAAATTAAACATCGCTGCTGAGTTAGAGTCTGAGATGGCTGAAAACATCAAAAATTACCAATGTGAATGGAAAACAACCATTGAAGATCCTGAGAAAATGAAACGTTTTAAGCATTATATTAATAGTGAAGCCAAAGATAATAGCTTGCAGTTTAAAACCGAAAGAGCACAGCGTTTCCCGATTAAGAATGCAGCCAGTAACAAAATTGGATTCGTTGAAATAGCAGAATAAAGGAGCAGATCATGACTACACAATTAACTAAACAATTAGATAAACAATTAGATAAACAATGGACAACTATCTGTCAGCTTGACGATTTAACGCCTAACGCGGGCACTTGCGCACAGTTTAAAAACCAACAAGTGGCCATTTTTATGTGTTCACACACGGAGCAAGTTTACGCAGTCTCTAACTTTGACCCCATTGGTGAAGCGCATGTTTTATCACGAGGCCTTATGGGCTCCACTGAAGATATTAGTTATGTTGCATCTCCTCTTTACAAGCAGCGCTTTAACTTAGCCACAGGCGAATGCCTTGATGCACCAGAGCATGTTTTAAAAACCTTCGATATTCGTGTTGAAAAAAGCCAAATTCAGTTGAAAGAAGCCAGCTAAAAATATTTATGCCTGTTTTATATAATAGGCAATACAAAAGGATCTGAATATGAGTACTAGCTCATTTAACATTTTTTCTTTTTCAGGAAAAATGAAAACATTGCATTTAAGTTGGATGGCATTTTTTATTACCTTTGC
>Ga0209395_1000197_pt1 | contig 91943 bp, 93 predicted proteins | sample GOMGulsemesocosm_3_FD_184635 | JGI IMG/M metagenome (GOLD analysis project Ga0209395, IMG submission 184635) | Methane-oxidizing microbial communities from mesocosms in the Gulf of Mexico - GOM9D Gulf of Mexico (SPAdes) (version 2) | ecosystem: Environmental > Aquatic > Marine > Cold seeps...
GACCATTCATACGTTTCTTGATGTAACTCAGTTTCAACTGGATTAGGGTTACACATAACATTACGATTCACATCGCCACACGCGGCAATAGAGTCGAGAGAAGACGTATCAAGGGCTTGAATCAAAGGCTTTAAATTACGCTTTAAAATGCCGTGATATTGAAATGTTTGGCGCGTCGTTAAACGGATGCTGCCATTCATAGTCATTGAACTTGCAATTTTATCAATGTCTAACCATTGCTCGGCAGTACACACACCGCCCGGAACACGAGCACGTAACATAAAGCTATGTAATGGTTCTAGTTTTTGCGCTTGACGCTCAACACGTAAATCACGGTCATCTTGTTGATAAAAGCCGTGAAACTTAGAAAGTTGAGTATCGTCAACATATAAAGCGCCGGTTATTTTGTTCTCTAGGCCTTCTTCAATCGTACCGCGCAACAAATTACTATCAGCTTTGATGTATTCGTTAGCGGCTAGTTTTACATCAGTCATTAGTAAACATCCTTCTGATAGCGTTTAGTGTCACGTAGGTTAATTAAGTAATCGTTAGCTTGTTCAAGCGTTTTTTCGCCATGGGTTTGAATCACAGCCAATAGTGCTTGATGCACATCTTTGGCCATTTGACTGCCGTCACCACAAATATACAGCGAAGCGCCATTTTCAAGCCATTGATAAAGGTCGTGCCCTTGCTCAACAATACGTTGCTGCACATAAACTTTTTCAGCTTGATCGCGCGAGAATGCCAAGTCGATACGGTTTAATACACCGCGCTCTTTAAAGTCTTGTAATTCTGTTTGATATAAGAAGTCGTCAGTGAAATGTTGGTTACCAAAAAACAACCAGTTTTCACCCGTCGCTTCTTCATTATCACGTTGTTGCAAGAAGCTACGAAACGGCGCGATTCCCGTACCTGGACCAATCATAATGGTTGATTTGTCAGTTGAAGGCAGGCGGAAGTTATCGTTGTGCTCAACAAAAACACGAACTTGACTATCTTCAGTTAAACGATGCGCTAAAAAGCTTGAAGCAGCGCCCTGATGAGCCTGGCCAAATGCTTGATAATCAACAACGGCAACCGTTAAGTGCACTTCATCTTCTACTTCACTCATTGCCGAGGCAATTGAATATAAACGTGGAGTAAGTTTACGTAGTGAATCAACTAATTGTTCAACAGAGATATCTGCAGGGTATTGACGTACAACATCTAAAACCTGACGTTCAGCCGTAAATTCACGAGCGGCGTCTTTATCTTCGCCTAATGCAACTAATTCATCAGACTGTGCAGCACTGCCATAAGCGCTAACAAAGCCAGGATGTAACTGAGTCAGTTCAAAATGCTGCGTTAAAGCTTGCTCAATCGACATTTCTTGATCATTAATCGTAACTTTTTCATCACCATTAATATTCACTAGACTTAAAAGCTCACTAACCAGTTGTGGGTCATTATCAAACCACACGCCAAGTGCGTCACCCGGTTGATACGTAATGCCAGATTCTTCTAATGAAATTTCAATATGGCGCACATCTTTATTAGCATCACGTCCGGTGATTTTTGGGTTAGCTAATAAGGTCGCGTTAAATGGATTTTTCTTTGTATATTGACTTGCAGCGCTAGCGTTAGCCGAACCAAAAGCCGTAGGAGCCGTAGCCACTTGCGCGCTTAATGTTTCTTGTACAGCAGCTAGTGCTTGGGTTGTCCAAGTGACAACATCATCATCATAATCAACATCACAGTCTTTACGAGCGACAACAGATTTAGCGCCCAAAGCGGAAAATTTATCATCGAAATCAATGGCTGTTTGACAGAAAAACTCGTAACTTGTATCACCCAGTCCTAAAACTGAATAACTTAAGTTATCGAGTTTAGGCGCACGTTTGCTGCCTAAAAACTCATGCAATTGAATAGCATCATCAGGTGGCTCGCCTTCGCCATTTGTACTAACAACAACCAATAAATGTGTTTCGGTTTTAAGCTGCTTAGTTTTATAGTTACCCATAGAAACTAATTCAACGTTAATACCCAATTCAGTTGCTTTAGCAGCAACCTCACCAGCAACGCCTTTAGCATTACCCGTTTGTGAACCATACAAAATGGTCAACTTACCAGCAGGCACGTCGGCAGGGGCGTTTACGGCGCCACCTTGACTGATTCCTGCTAAATAACCGCTGACCCAAGATAGCTCAACCGCCGACATAGTCGTGGCAAGCTGTTTTAACGAGTCGACTTGCTGTGCTGACAGCGGACTACTCAATGATTTTAATTGTTGTAATGACATTGCAAGTTACCTAAAAGACGCCCTATTGCGAATTCAAACATGGTAACGCGCGCTATGAATAACATAAAAGAATAAAAAATGATTTTTTATACCTTTATGGAATATAGGATAAATATAGAAGGTAAAAATGAAAGGATTAAAAAAGAACGGGAAAATAGTGAGTGATTACAGCACTAGAATAAATCAAAAGATGCCCTAGCTTATGCTAAAGCATCCCCTTGAAATGCTTAGAAATGCACTTCTAAACCAGCAAAAAAGCCAGAAAATTCAAGATTGGCGTTAATATCATCAACATCATCTAATTCAATAACAACTTCACGGTAACCAGCTGTTAATGCAACATCAACAGCAATGTTGTCCATCAGATCATAACCAACGCCAACTTCGTAATCATGCACATTACTGCCATCATAAGATACATAGTTAGCATCGCCGTATACATAAAGACCAGCAAATGGAATGCGTACTTTGGCAGCCGCATAAGCCATTGGCAGCCAAACAGACACTTCTTCCATACTTGACTGAGTTCCATCATCAACCATGAAGTCGCCTTTAATGTTTTTAGCCGTTAAGCCAAAATCAAACGCCACAATATCGTTATCAAGCAATTCCCAGTAAAGTGTTGCATCATTATTAGTGAAATCTAACGTGGTGTTAGTTGTACCATTAACGCCGTAAGTCTTGCCGCCAAACGTAAATGATGACGTTAAGTTCGTAGAACCATTACCTTCAAGCTTACCAACACGAATACGTGCATTTGGCACTAGTGGAAGTGGGTGTTCGAATTTAAGATACATATTCGTATTTGTTTGTTCTTTAAACGCAAAGTCTACCAAACTAGTGTTTTGAGAGAAGCCACCAGTTGCTTCATTTTGCCAACCTTGAGCACCAACATAAACACCTAGCATGTCTGCTTTAGCGGGTAAAACAAAAGCAGCTAACAAAGCCGAAGCTATCGCAAGTTTTTTAATAGTCATTACAAATCCTTGATTTCTTTAAATTATACAATCTTATTTAATCAGCACTTAACACTATAAATTGTGTTTTCCTGCCATTATCCTTGTGCTAACAAGGTGTTAAGGTCGATTATGGCAGCATTAGCCCTAGAAATATAGTTAGCCATGACCAAAGAATGATTAGCCATAGGGCCAAAGCCACTGCCGTTTAAAATCATTGGCGACCAAATAGTATCTTGTGTTTGCTCTAATTCACGAATAATTTGTCGTAAACTAACCAGTGCATTTTTCTTCTCAAGCACACTATAAAAATCGACTTCAATCGCTTTTAAGAAATGAATCAACGCCCAGCTAGAGCCACGTGCCTCATAAAATACATCATCAAGCTTCCACCAGCTTGTTTTAATCAACAAATTATTTGCCGAACCTGTCGACTGTGTTGCGGCGCTGTCTCCGGCTAAATCCGTATTTAAGCGCTCCTGGCCAACACTGGCACTTAATCGCTGTGACAAACTGCCCAAACGTTTTTCAATTTCTTTTAACCATTCAGATAAATTATCGGCACGGGCATAAAATTGCGCATTAGACGCCGGATTAGCTAAACGAGTACGGTATTGCTTAAAATGCACCAGCGCTTTTTTATATTCGCCTTCTGTACTAGGCAAAATCCAGCTGTTGTTAGAAAAGTTTAAACTCGGCTGGGCTTTCACCAAGTCAGGATCTTCTACCGATTGAGATTGCGAACGTGATAAATCGTTACGTAGCACCAACGCCACATCACGCACCTGTTGAAGCGCCCCATATTCAAAGGCAGGCATGTTGTCCATCAACACAGAAGGATACGTTTTATCATTAGTCAAATAACCGCCCGGCTTAGTTAATAGCGTATCGGTCACCGAAATAACAGCGGTCATGGTCGCAAAACCAGTAACGGGCTCAACGCCTAACACCTCGGCTTGTTGCATCGTTAATTGCTTAATATCAACCACGTCTGGTTCTATGTCCCACCAAATGGATAACACAGCTCCGACAACTACAACACCAGCAACAACACTAGCGACTATTTTTTTGTTAAATTTAATCATGAAAAGCCCTCGCAATAAGAGATCAGAGTTTGCCAGCAAAACCTTAGCGCTTGCAAGTAATACAGACAACAAAACGCGATTGATTTAACTCAATCGCGTTTTGTCTATAATATTAGAGAGGAGGCCCTAATCGAGCCAACGGTTTTTAGGAGGAAGTGTGACAGCCAAAATCACATAAATAATGATTGTCGGCACAGAAAACAATAACACACCAACCAACGCGCCAATGCGAACCCACTTACGTTCAACATTGAACCCACGTGCAATACCAGCACAAATTCCAGCGACATAAGCGTTGGTGGTGTCTTTTCTAAAACGATGTAATAAACTCATAAATAGTCCCAAAATAATCAAACATACTTTAACCTATCAAGTGGCATGCCAACTAATTAAACCATTGTATTTATTGAACTATATTAAAGCACTCGTTGTTCTTACGAATTAAATACACCAGATTTTCGTTGTTTTAACCATTATCGATTAATTCGCCTGAGTTTCACTCACAAACGATAACGCATGCTCAATCACTTCAATACCAGCGCCCTGTTTGCAGGCATTTTCACTAATATAGCGACGCCACTGTTTGGCACCAACCATGCCCATAAACAACGTTAACATATGACGAGAAATATGATTAAGCTTACCGCCCTGCTTCATATGGTTCTCAATGTATGGCAGCATTGTCTCAACAACTTGATGGCGCGTTAACACGTCACTGTCGTCACCATAAAACAAACTATCGACCGGCGCTAAAATATAAGGGTTTTGATAAGCTTCACGGCCAATCATCACACCATCAACAAACTTTAAATGTTCTTGTGCTTGTTCCAGAGTTTTCACGCCGCCATTAATCGAAATGGTTAAATCGTTATAATCACGCTTAAGCTGATAAACACGCTCATATTCTAGGGGCGGAATTTCACGGTTTTGTTTCGGGCTAAGTCCATTAAGCCAAGCTTTACGTGCATGAACAATAAAGGTTTCACAGCCTGCTTCGCTAACTTCACCCACAAAATCACTCATAAATTGATAACTGTCTAACTCATCAATGCCAATGCGGTGCTTAACCGTAACCGGAATATCAACCACACTGCGCATAGCATCCACCGCGTTAGCCACCAGCTTAGGTTCAGCCATCAAACAAGCGCCAAAACGACCATTTTGAACACGATCAGACGGACAACCCACGTTTATATTCACTTCATCATAACCATAATCCTGCGCCATTTTGGCACACGTGGCTAAATCAACCGGATTACTACCGCCAAGTTGGAGCGCTATTGGGTGCTCTTGCTCGTTGTAAGACAGGTAATCGCCCTTGCCATGAATAATGGCCCCTGTGGTCACCATTTCTGTATACAACAGTTGATGTTTACTAATCAAACGCGCCATATAACGGTAATGTTTATCCGTCCAATCTAGCATCGGTGCTATAGAGATACTGTGTGATGGTGCATTACTTACTGTGTGTGGCTTAGAGCCTAATATTACTTGATTATTCATTCGTTCCAATTGCCGCTAGTCGCCTTGAATTTCGTTGAGTTTCCATGTACGGTACGCCCAAAGTACGCCTAAAAAGGTAGGACGATGGCATCATTATCAATCACAACTCGTAAACTAAAAAACGGTGATTTACGCTTCAAGGCTGAGATTGTTGTTAAAAAAAACTCGCAGATTATACACCGCGAGTCCAAAACATTCAGTAAAAAAGAATTAGCTCGTACCTGGGGCAAAGCTACGTCAGCTCGCCTTGAAGAGAACGATGTGTTTTTAAAGGAAAAAACGGTATCGATAGGTGCATTACTTGATATGTTTTTTAATGATCATGACCTGTGGAATAACACGGGGCGTACTAAACAATACGTAATAAAGATGCTTATTGATTGTGATATCGCAAAAGTAATGACCAATGAATTAAGAACAAGTGACTTAATAGAGCATTGTAAAAACCGCAGAAGTGCCGGCGCAGGACCAGCAACCATTTATCATGATATTGCTTACTTGCGCAGTGTGATGAAAAAAGCAGATCCCGTGTGGAACATATCAGCCAATTACAAAGTGTTTGAAGATGCTGTACCCGTTCTTATTGAAATGGGTTTAGTCGGTAAATCACAAAAGCGTACTCGACGACCTACTGAAAACGAATTAGAAAAGTTGAAGGTAGGGTTAAAGAAAAGAAGTTCACATAACCTTAACAGCATACCGTTTAATGATATTCTAGATTTTTCAATATTGACGTGTATGCGTATTGGCGAAGTTTGCAAGATACGTTGGGATGATTTGAATGTCGACCATAAAACTATATTAGTTCGTGACCGAAAAGACCCACGTAAAAAAGCGGGTAATCACATGATTGTGCCCTTGCTGGCAGGTTCATTTGATATTGTTAAACGACAATCCAACGATAGTGAATTGATTTTCCCCTACAATTCAAGATCTGTTACCGCTGGCTTTCAACGGGTTCGCAATGATTTAGGAATTGAAGATTTACGTTATCATGATTTAAGACGTGAAGGTGCCAGCAGGCTATTCGAAAAGGGTTACTCAATTGAAGAAGTAGCTCAAGTTACTGGCCATCGTAATTTAAACGTTTTATGGCAGGTTTACACGCAACTATTCCCACATAAATTACATGATAAATTTAAGGTCGAAGAATAAAGCCTATTCAGTAATTGGTGACAAACTACTTTCTAGACCAGAGGCTGAACTTTTCAAACCGCTAAACTGACTAGCTTGCGGTGATGCGCCTGCACCAACATGTGTATGTGTTGCTAGAAGCCCATTGGTATCTTTTACGATAGCAATCAAATCTAGTAATACTTGCACAGCATTAACACTGTCACTACCGACCCAAACTGTTGCACCTTGAACTTTTGCCAGTTTCGCAGCTTTGGCTTCAAGTGTTTTCAAACTTTCTAATGTCATGTTCTCGGTGCTTTTTGCAATGATTTGTTTATCACTGCCAAGTAACAAGTTATCAAGGGATGAGATTATGGCTTTTTCGCCGACTAATATTTTCAACGCTCCCATGATTTCATTAATCTGGTTACCATCAATTTTTGTCATGTCATGCCCGGTAATAGTAGTATCACGTTGATGGTGAGTTTCTTCTCTAACCTGGCTATCGACAATCGATTTTTGACTGTTCTGCTTTATTTCACCATCTGTTTGTAAATGCCAATTGTCGTTACTACCCGTTAATTTACTGCGATGTGATTGCTGCAAAACTACATCTGTTGAACGATGATCGGGCACCAGTGTTTGCCAGGGCAATAATGAAGTAATCACCGGCATCGAATCTAAGCCATCAATATACTGAATTAAACAATGCATACCTGATGTTGGTTCAGTAAATAATCCATGTTCATGGCTTTGACCCGTTGCAATGGTTACTTGCTCAAACACTGGCACTGCTAAAGGCTCACCAGTAACAGCATTTAATAACTGAATATCAACGGCTCTATAAGCACGAAAAGCGGTTGATATTTTGCCGCCATCAACCGGCATATCATAAATTTTTTCTATTCGTGCGAGTTGTGGTAAATGTTTTCGTTGTCCTAATTCTGGGAAATATCGCAGTATTAGGCGGCGAATAGCGTTTTTGACCATCGTATTACCTGCTTTGTACCAACTAATGTTGTTTCTGTAATGTAGCGACCATTAAGCTTTAGACCTGGTCTTAACTTAGGAATAACAACCAACTCACCTTTCGTTGAGCTAGTAGATTTTATTGGATGTTCTGAAAAGTCATTTATCTGTGAACGGGCCCAACCTGAATCGTGCCAACTACCTGCATATATTTTTCCATCAGTACGCTGCTGAAAAATATAATCAGGGATTTGATAAACCTTACCTAATTGACGCAACGCTGATATTCCATCACCTTGATGGTAAAAGCATGGCACGGGTTTATTGGTGTAATCAGCATCAGGGCAAATTAATTCAATGCCTAATTCTGACAACTTGCTCAACACATCACGCATAGTTGCAAAACGAATGGCCAACGGTGCCGGCAATGACAATGCACCAATTAATTCTCGGCATGTAATAAACCAACGACCTGCCGATTGATATTTAGATTCGATAACCCCCATGAAATACGGCGTGATTTTTTCAACCTGATAACCTAAATGCAGTTCAACGATTCCCTTTGGTTCAAAGTCACAGACCACCACAAAAGTTGCACGCCCAGTGCTAAACAAATCTAATTGCACACTGTCACGAACTATATTAGTAACCGGCTTACCGCCAATGGTTAATAACTTGGTTAGTCGAGTGCTATCCATTATGCACCCTCTACATTTTCAAATTGTTGTTGCAACGAATTATGGCCATCAGTGCTTTGAGCGTGTGCGTTTTCTTGCGCTATACCATCTAATTGCTGCTGTTCGCGTTCTGACTTACTCAACACTTCAAGTAATCTAAAGTTAACTACCCATGCTTTCATACTGTCATCTTCAACAGCATTTAATTCACCATCAAATTTAACCTTACGAACCTTGAACGATTCAGCCACATCACAATTAACCGTACTAATTATGCGTGCACCATTTCCATCAAGTTCTTTCGCCCTGGTGACTAGGTCCGCTAATTGAGATTTATCAACAAAAGGAATTTTTGTTACCACTGATAATATGGCTGGTTTTACACCGTTATCTGATGCCAATGAAAATGAACCAAAGCCGCTTAGGTCATCACCAGCGAGTTTAAAGCCACATTTAATTTTGGTTTCATAACCTGGTACTTGCCAACCATTTAGTGAGATCATGCAAATAGTTCCTTAACTAACTTAATTTCGTTTTCACTACCGACAAAAAACATAAACGCCCAGTGCATATTATTGTCTCCCAGTTGCCTGATGTTATCGGCTAAGCTTCTTGCACTGTTTGCATTAATCATTATTGTTTCAAAAGGTAAACTAGCCGCAACAAAATCAGATTGGCCAATGCGAATATCTCGAGCTGCTTTAAGCGTTTTCAGTTCACCAATTGCAGTATCAATATCAGTAACCAGCGATGTGCCCTCATTCAATAACAACGATTTAGACGCATCGTTAAAAGCTGTACTTAGTCCAGTGACTGATCGCACATCAGGCATAGGTTGCCATTCAATACTTTGTTCACCGCCCACTGGTAATTGCATTTTATCTTCATCAAGGCTTACCAAGCTGCTAGCTATTCGCTGCGCCTCAATAAATGCTTTCAACGAGCATGCCTGGTTAATCAGCTGTAATTTGCCAGCAAGTGCTGATGCCGTTTTTTCAATAACAAAAAGCCCTACCGCATTAAATCTGGCAGGTCTGAAAGTGCGGCTAGAATCATTAACTGCATCCGCCAATAATGCCGCCCCTTGAGCAGCACTAATTTCGGTAGCCGTTTGATAGCTATGTAATGATATTGTGTTAACTGGCAAGCATGAACTTACAATTGCTTGCCTATCTCCACTATAAGGCGACTTCATTACGCCTCAATTTCTAATATATTCTTCTTAAAGTGCGCCTCACATTCCGCTTCTAACTGCTCTGCGGTTTCAATAACAGTTCCACTATCTACGGGAAAGGAGTATTGAATTCCATTGAGCATAGCAGGATCATTAGATACCCCTTGTTGCTCATACTGCATAGGTTGGCTTCCTGCATCTTTAGCTGCTTGGTTAATCCAATAAACAGCATCATATTGAATATTAGAATTCATATGTTCGGCTGACGTACGCGCCGCATCATCATTTAAGTCAATTGAGATTGTAAGCTCATCATTTTTAATCAATCGTGCAGTGTTTATCATGAATATTGCATCAACTAATGCCATGCCGTATTTATTACTAAATGAATGTTTGATCATGTTATTTCCTATTAAAGTTAATGTTTAAAATTATGTTGGTTCGCCGCTGCTGCCATCCGTTGTTACTTCAACCCTTAGCGCCACTGTATGTTTCAATATACCGTTGACAAATATTTGTAAATCCCCTGTCCATACACAATCATTGTTCTCATTGAATTTTGCTGTCATACCCAACCCTGTTGAGTCAGACATTTGGCGCAGTACGCCGTTAGAATGATTGGGTGAGCTTTGGTTTGGAGTAAGGCTTGTTGTTACAATTTTATATGTCGCCGCGCTTAGATTGTTTTCAACAACGGTGGTGTTATTTGTACCGCCACCTGATTCTCTGGTTAGCACTCCGTTATGGAATTTCATTGATGCGCTGGCGGTATATTGACTATCATCAAACACACTAAAGTTAGTCACGGTTTTGTTGATTTTTACCCATGATTTACCGATAAAATCACTGAGCCAGATTGCGCCGCTCGGCTTTTCAGCTAATTGACGCTCTAATGAACCACCAATATTGAACAGGGCGTTAGATGCTCGCCCCAGCTCAACATTGATTTCACTGACCGTTGGTTTGCTTGAAATAGCCATTACGCGACCAACTTTTCGACTGCATCTAAGCGCTTAGATAGCTTCTCGATTAAATCCGCTTGCGAGTCGATTGCTTTATACAAGTCTTGAGTAACAGCAATGTGATAAGCATGAAGTTCATTGCCACCTTGTTTAAGCGTTAAATCGCCATCATCATTTTTATGGACAAAATTATGGAATCCAAGCTTCTGCATTTGCTGGGCAAACATGCCCGTTTCAAATACGTGGGAATCTTCAACTTTAGGGGTTGTTCCACACTTTGAAGCCGCTCGACCTTTAACTAATTTGCGATAGTGTGATGGTTCAAGGCTCATGTGAAGATTTACATCAACCGTAACGGGCTTTATTTCATCTTTTAAGTTTCTATCGGATGTTTGAAAACCACCAATATCACCTTTAGCGTGGATTTTTCCTGAGCTAGCATCTAAAAATATTTTAGCTTCACCGTTGGCCGCCACGTATTGCCCCCAAGCTGAAGCGCCAGTAACCCATGACAAGAACGGGGCGGAACTAGTGCAATACCCTGTGCCGTACATATTAACCAGAGCGGTATTACTTGGCTGATATAAACTACCGATGCAGTAGATAGGATTTGAATAGAGAGAATTCGAACCAACATTGTTATAACTACCAATCAACGCACCTTTACCGTGTGACTTGCGATAGATACCTTCACCTACTTCAACGCCGCCAGACGTATTTATTGACTTAGCACTAGCGTTATCAACAAGCAGACCTTTCCCGCCATACGCTCGAATATAAGAGGCATCGGTCATGTGCCAGCCGCCACCGTAAGCGGAGAAAAATATCCCGTCAGCATCCTTGGTACGTACCCAAGTATCGCTTCCATTAAGAATTACATGACCGTCTTGACCAAGCCCAGCGTTAGCATGAATCATGCTCGACGATGTAACCCCAGCACATGTAACATTGCCCTCTGTCCATATTGAGTTACCCAAGGCCACGGTGGTAACACCGTTTGTAACAATACACATTTGATGACCTTGAACCTTTCTAGCTTGTGCATCAGCGTTATTAGAGTGAGTCCAGAAAACACCGTAGCCACCCGCAATGGATGTGCCGTCATCCGCTGCCGTATAAGCTGCACCCATTGCGAAAACTTGCTGCCAACGAGTATCGATATAAACACCTACCATACCCTTACCGTAAGCATCAAACTCTATATCAGCATGTGATATTGTACGCTCTGTCGTACAAGATAGTTTCTTAACGCTCCCAACATGAATTTCAGTTTTATCACTTGCACCGCGAAGCGCCCAGTTACCATTTTTATTCAGAATTCCGAAAGCACTGTTATCGCCGTAGACATGTCCTACTAGACCATTAGTATTATTAAATTTAATACCGCCTTGGTTGTTGCTTTGCCATTTGAAGTCTAGCCATAGATTACTATTATCTACAAAGTGACAACCTGACTTGAAGTGAAGCTGGTTTACGTAGTCAATAGACTTACTATTAGCATGAATACTCTTACCTATAACGTCGTAACTAGCATTATAATTAGTAATGGAGTTACGGGCAGGATGCGAATGCGTAGCAAGTGCCGCGCCTATTGAAGCTGGACTCGGCTTATTACCTGAATTGTATTCAACTACCCAAGCGCTCCACGTCCCGTCGTACAAAGCTCTAGAGTAAATAAGGGCATTGCCGCCATACGTAGCGTATGTCTGGACAATACCCGCTGCTTTAGTGACTGTTAGCGAGCCAGCCAAACTTGCAGGGTAATTACCTCCGTTCTGAGCGCCATTGTTACTATCTTGGTAGTAATGTCCTGCATTAACTATGCTGTTTAAGTTAGTAATACCTAAAAAAATCGGATTCTGTATCGACCCTACTTTCGTAGCCGCCCCCAACGTGGCAAGGCTCGGTAGATTACCAACGTGGTAAACATGATTACCTTTCACCATAAGCGAATCCGCGAAGTTGTTAGCTGCTGTGAACGTATTAACGCCAGCTCTCAGTGCTAAATCACCTTTGCCTGTCACGCTTGCTAACGGAACTGTACCCTGCGTCAGTACGCCGTTAGTGAAGTACCAATCCCACACATTATCGGTATGGTTGTAGAATCCTTGGGTGCTTTGATGAACCATCAAAGTATGATTAACAGCGGAAAAATGAATACCTGCGTACGAGTTTTTCAGTCCCTCGAGTGTTAATGTACCGTGATCTGCCGCTAACGGCTTAATGGTCACATTGCCGTTGTTTTTATCTAACTTTTCATCTAATTCATTTAAAAGTTCATCTTGGGTTACAAATGTGCCTGATTCGACTTGCCAAGGTAATGTCGATAACTGCACATTGAGACTTTGAGCAATTGAGCTTGTACGCCAAACAATGCTTTTAACACTGTAGTTTCCAGTGACGGCCCCTTGTGTTTTTGTTTTTGACTGTAGCTCTGTTTGAACTACAGCAATCAATACCTGCGAGCCATCGGCTTTAGTAGCTACAGCACCAAACCAGTTGTATTTAAAATCGCCATCGTCATAACCTAAGGTTGCACTCATCACAACCGCGTTGTCATTAAGGCTAGATACTCGTTCAATAGGGGCCAAGTGGACAATGTCTTGTGTCGGAATAACCTGGTCCAAATCAATAACATCATCAGTAGACAAGTTATCCACTTTACGAAATATAAAGTGAGTAATATTCTGTATTTCTTGCCCAGCAAAAACAGCGTCTTTGTATGTAACGCCTGCATTGGTTATTTTTAATTGGCTCATCCAATCACTTCCTTATCATATTCAACTAATCCGGCGGCGGTATACGCTTCAACGGAAATTAAAGCGCTCAAAAAGTACCTACGACACGTGCGGCCATACTGCCTAATTAGCTCTTTTACTAAATCTTGCTTTTCAGAAAACTCATCTTCAACCATGGCAATCTCAACCATGTCCCAATCGAAACCAGCAACACGTTCGTTTATCTCGATATAACCAAAACCAAGGCGCTTAAATATTCGCTCCATGCCAATGCCAAAACCTGCATCTTCACTGTTAGCTACCGCATGCTTAATACGTAAGCTGTAAAGATCGACTGACTCACCATCAAGGCGATTAATACCGCGTTCCCACGCTAGGAGATCAAGAATAGGTAAAGCACTTTGAGTTTCATCTAGCTGTTCAATCCACCAAAGCAAATAACTTTCTACTTGTTGCCAATATATGGAAGCAGCTGAAGCCAACGCCGTTGCGTTCTTTCCTTGTAGCCATGTGGGTAGTTCAACATTTTTAATATTAGGCATGGGGCACCAAATTAATTACATTAATCACCGGCAACCAAACACCTGCATTGATATCTGCATTGGTAATACTCAATGTTTTAATTTCTGGGAATTGTGAGTGCAGTTCAGCCGCTAGCAGACTAAAACTAAAGGTACTGTTTGGTTGGCATAATGTTGCTGTGTATGCACTATTTTCTCTAAAGGCGGCACCAATAAATTGCTTTACAGCATTACTAATATCAACGGTATTAGGCTTTTGCCACATTTCAATATCAATGGTCTGTGCTTGAGTTGGCATAGCAAAAACAAGTAAATCATCACCATGTCCGTGAAATCCACTAGCAATATGATTATTAATTTCATCAATAACAGATTGGCTGATTAATCCCACTTCCAAAAATACATAAGCGTTAGCACTGCCAGCACCTCTTGGCGCAGTATGTTCAAAAACAACATTGTCTGATTGAACACCAGGGAATTCAGAAATGATGCCGCGATAAACTGCATCAACATGATAGTTGCCCAAGGTGGCGAACTTATCACGGATTCTTAAACGATAATTATCATCACTTTCGATGTCTTGCCCTGCGCTCACTAACCAGTCATTTGCATTTGATACTGTTACGTTCTCCATAGGATTTAAAAGTTTGTTGTAATAACCACCGCCCAGGTTAAATGCTGACCCCGTTTCAATGGCTTCACAAAGTGATGACACTTGGTTGGCACCCACTTTGAATATTACTTCAAACAATGTAGATAATTGATAAACGACGCCATTAACCGGTGTACTTTGAATGATTGTGCCCATTGGAATAACTGATTCAACGGTGCTATCTGTGCGCGTAAAAACAATATTACCTTGAGCGTATACGGCTGGTAATCGCTCAGTGTTACGGCCTCGCCCCTTAAGGTCTAGCGCATTAGTTTTTGCCAATAATACAAAACTATTTGGCATAACTTCAGTCGTTAATGCATCGACAAGTTGCAACGCTGGCTTACCAACTAATGCCGATTGCAAACGCCAGAATGGACTAAACGGGCTTTGGTTATTTATTTCAAAGCCTTGCTCTTTTAGGATGTCTTGCCACTGCTTTTCCAGTTCCAATTGAGTCGTTGGTATTCCTGCGTCTTGCAATATTTTTTTAAAGTCTTGTTGATACTGCATCGCTAGCTCCTATTTTGCCGTACTCTTTGGTGGTCGCTTTAATGGCAATTGTTTTTTTATGCGTTACAAACACGTTGATTGAACCTGGTACTAGTCGATTGTCTTGTTCAACTATCAATTCAATCTCGGTTAATATCATCGAAATACTATTCTTATTACGCAGCTTGACCAGGCGAACTAACAAACCGCTTTCAAGTAATCGGTGCTTAATATCTTGAGCGATCACATCGGCTACATTGAGCTTTGCTGGGGCCAATACTTCATCAAGGTTTAAATCACCATCAACAATATTTAAATCAATATGGAAATTAGACATTAACCAGCTAGCTCCATGAGTTGCTCAAAATCGTCACTAATGTTGTCACTTTTCATCGTTATATTGTCGATGTAAACGCGCTTGCTGTTGTCAGCTGATGCACTCGAATTACTATTGCTACTGTTATTGTTTTGTGAAAAGTAATTTGTTTTGTTAACCCGTTGCGTATTAGTCGTAGCAAGGGCTTGATTACTTTGTTTGTATTTTTCTATTCTAGAACTGCGCTCAGCTATCGAGCTAAATTGTGCAATATTGCTTGTATCAACAATCGCTGTATTGCTTGTTACGCTTTGTGGTTGTGGCACCTTGACTGCTAATGCTTGCCTAGCCGAAAATTCATTTATTTGATAAACATGACTTGATTGGCCAATATTTCTATTTGACATTGCTAGTGTAGATTCAGGCAATGCCATGTTTTGGCTCTTGACTAAATGATCGATTGTTTTTGTGGCCGTCACGTCTACATCATCACCAAAACCAAAGAAATCTTTAATGCCATTGCCAGCCCAACTGATTAAATCAATTAATTTGGTAATAGCGTACATAGCCACCTTGATTGGAATGAGAATAGAATCAAACGCCGCCCCAAGGATTTGTCCAAACGTAAAACCAGCATCCGTTGCCGCTTGCAATGCGGCGCTGCTTTCATCAACCGGCCCCAATAAACCACTGAACCATCCAACAATGGCACCGACCTTTTCACCAACCCAAGACAACATGTCCCCCATGGGAGCAAGGGCAGTCATTAAATTAGAGAACAAACCAATAACAGGTGCAAAACCTTGCTTTAGTCCGTCCCAAAAACCAGACATAAACGACTTAATAGGTTTCCAATAGCGATATACAACAGCGGCCAATAAGATAATGCCAGCAATAATCCATGTGATAGGGTTAGCTAATAATGCCGCGGTGAATGCCCAAGCCGACGAACTAGCACCAAGCATGGCAACACGCAACGCTGATAGATATCCACCTGTAAAGGCGGCCGTAATTTGAAAGCGAGATAACGCCAATTGCGCCGTGCTAAATGCCCAAGACAAACCAGCAATAGCTTTAGTGGTCACAGCTGACATAGAGCTAAAGCCGATCATGGCGTATTTAGAAAGCCCCATTGTCATATTCATTAACCCGATAGCAATCATTAATGCGGTGATGCCAACCGCAACAGCAGCGACAATGCCAGTCAACACCGGAAACGTTTGGCTTAACCACAACACACCACTAAGCATTGACGCCAACATTTCAACAACAGGTTCAATAATCGGCAATACAGCTTGGCCCAATGACGTTGCGGCCGCATTAAACCCACCGCTTAATCGCTGCCATGCACTTGTTTGCGCGTTTGCCATATCAATAGCGGTTTGCATGCCTGATTGTTTGTTTAGCTCGATAATGTTGTCAGTCAATTGATCTACTTGTGGCAATAACGATTTGATTAAACCAACGGCCTCTTCACTGCCAAAGGCTTTTTTAAGTGCATCAGATTTAGCAACGGTATCAATGGCGCCAAACTTGCCCTGTAATTTATCTAACACATCGGCCATCGGTAACATCTTTCCCTGCACGTCGGTCAGTTGAACGCCCAATGTTTGCTGCGCTTTACCCACGCCTGATAAGAATGCTTTGTATTTTGTCGCGGCTTCACTGCCTGACATGGTTGCTTGGAGTTGTCCAAGCACCGCCATTGATTCAGCCATTTCAATACCATGACTTTGCGCACCGGCGCCCAAGTTACTAAAGGCACTAGCCATTTCACTACCATTGGTTTTAAACATGCGAACGGCGGTGGCGGTTTGTCCAGCCAATTGTTCAACCCATGCATTTTTGCCCATGTCTTTGGCATTGTTTTGATAAATGCCATACATGGTGCCCATGTAATCAGTGGCCGTTGATGCATCCGATTTGGTGCCTTTGGCCATAATTGCCGACGCTTTAGTAAAGGCACTAAGCTCTTCACCAGTTAGACCGGAAATTGATGATTGGATATCATAAGACGAACTAATAACATCAGCCGCATTACCGCCATATTGCGCGGCAAAGTTAAGTGATGTTTGATTGAGTTGTTGCAATGAACTTTCAGCAACACCAAGCGAACTGACCTCCCCTAATGCTTCGTTCGCCGCAATGGCAGGATTTAGCGAACCAACCAACATCATTGCACCGCCAGCGGCGCCCATCATCCCTCGCATCATGTGGTCTTGAGCGCCTGCGGTTTGAGCACTTAGTTGTTGCATTTTTCCCATGATTTTATTCACTGGCCCAGTCGCCTTATCGACGATACCAATGGTGTACATGAGTTTTTCAAGTTTACTAAGTGACATAGCAGCTCGCTTTATGGATTAGTCGCTGTTGTTTAGTACATTACAAATACCGTTATTAACGGCTATCTGTAGTTGCTCTCGATTATCGTTTTCAATAAACAATGCTTGAGCTAATGATTCATCGGTTACCGATAAAGCCGGTAACCATTTCGCATGGTAAGCGAACAATTGATCTACTCGGTTTTTTCCGATGTCTTTTGCTCGCTGTTCGATTTTTTTACTGTGATGTTAAACTCTGGCTGATACTCATCAACAATGGCCGAAACGATGTACATAGCCGCACCAGGTTGTTGCAAAATATCTTTGAGTGTTTTCTTGTCACTATCATCAACAACATTCATTAAAAAGTTAGTGGCTGGCTGAATCTTATTCACCATGGTCGATGTGTTTTGAAACTTGTTATAAGCGGCAACATTGACATCGAATTTCAATTCAACATCATTGACATCGAGTACAATTCTTTGGTTAAAAGCCATTACGTTTTATCTCCGTTTTGTAATTGTTCTTGCGTTAGTAAGGTATAGGTAAATGTATTACCCCAATGCTGCGCCGACTCTCGGCACAACGTTAAAAACTCTTCAAAGTTGTCAGGGTTTGAAAAGACCTGGCAACCAGCACTCCAACGATCAACTTGTTTAGACTCATGGTTAGCACTCGCACGATGGCAATTAATGCCGAAATAACCGCGCTGAGTAACGTCCATATCAAGTTCATCATCTAAATTATTATCTCGATAAACAGTCACTGGCATGTTTTGAATCAACGCTGGATACTTGCCCTGGTGAAAGCCAAAGGTCCACAAACTACGATGCTGCATGGCCGCAACAATTGCAGTGCCATCAACATTCAACAGTTCTTTTCGATAATAAGTACCAGGGTCAGTTGTGCATTTGAACTGCAGCAACTGCCAATTACCGTCGACTTGAAAAAGCGCGCACATCACATCATTAAACGTGTTCGCTCTGGTGTTTTTGCTACGAACGCCAATCAAATTAAGGTTCAACTCACCTTCAAACACCTGATACTTGCAATGATTCATGGCCGCTAATAAGAGCTCTACGGTAATCTTCATGCTATAAATCTCGCGTTTCTTCAGCGGTTAGATATGGCACACCGTTAATTTTCACAAAATCCGTTGATGTAACAATGCCTTTAATACTGGTGGTATCTTCTTCACCACCTTCGGCTTTTATATTTAAAATATCGTCAAGCATTGGCAATACACCAAAGACCTCAATATTTTTAGCCCCTGCTGCAACTTCTGCTGTAAATGAAATATCAAACGGCTCGATGCCTTTCCAACTACCCGCCGCTTTCGCTTGCTCTTGCATCAACAAGAAATTTTCATGATCAAGTTTTAGTGTGACTTCGGCATCTACTGGCCCATCGATGAAACCTTTAGTAATACCACGTACTTTTTTAGCTTTACGCCCATCTGTAATCTTTACTGATGCTTCAATAACATGGACCATGTTGTTCCCAACAAAAATATCAAAGTCCTTACCACCTAATGCTTTAACTGACATAATTTATTCCTTATTCTGCTTTATCTAGCATGATGCCGATTAATATTTCACTCGGTGAATCAATAGGCTGAACCTTAATCATCACTTGTAATTGACGTGCATTCATAAAGGTTAAACTGATTGAATCATCTTTAGGCTCATGGATTTCACCAGGGAATTTATCGGCACCAATATTGATGCTTTTCGCCATTTCTCGCAGTGGCTTAGAAAGTACTCGCTTGCCAAATGCAATGCCTGATGATGAGTTGTTTAGTGTGCGATTTTTAATTTGGTAAATAGCAAGAATTCGAACACGGCGCGCCACTTTGTCTACGATGCGGCCTGACTCTATTGTTTGATAATCACCACCTTCGGCATCAAGCATGTTGACGTCACCAAAATAAATGCCGTCAAAGTCTGGGTAGAACTGCACACAGCTAAAACGGATAGCATCTAATGCCGCCGTAATGGCGCTAGTCAAAGGTGTCCCAGCACTATCAACGGGTAATGGTTTTAGTGACAGCGCCCCTGTTTGTACACGCATTGGACTATCTGCAATGGTGATACTTCGTTTACATAAACGACCTGCAACACCGCCAAGTTCATCACCAATAAGGGATGGAACAACCGCAACCCGGTTACCAACAACACCATCAATTAATGGGGTAACAGCGGCTAAATGTTCGCTCCACGTTTGGGCGCCGTCACCCTCTGCGATAATGCCTGGTGCAGCGAGTAAAAATCTAACGCGGCGTGCTTGCGCTGAAAGTATTGCAAGAGCTTTAGCTTGATAAGCTTCAACTTCGGCTTTACCAGTAACAGGTGTAGTAATCACAATGATTTCGGGGCTAATGTTCTGGTCCATTGCCTTATCAATTAGTGCCATCACATCATCACCGGCATTAATTGGAATGGCCCAACCAGAAACAAGGTCATCACCATTACGAACCCATGATTCGATTTGTGTTTTTAATGCAGAATCAGCCAATGAAATTAATACATCTAAATCTGATTGCGCATTAATGGCCACTACGCTACCGATGTTATTTGCGCCAACGCCAATGAATAAAACAGAGCGCTCAACTTCTTTTGTCGCGCCATTTCCCGTTTGTAATGAGGTTACAGAAACCTTACCTTGTGCCATAATTTTGCCCTTTTAGCTGAGGCGCATTGCCTCGTCCAACATATAGTTTGTTAATTGCTTCGATTCACTCATGCTTTGCCCTAAAAAAGAGCGTTGCGCTAATTTGATATCCCAACTGCTTTTACCTTTTTGATTCCCACGTAACATTCGAAGAACTAAGCCGGCTCTACCAATTGTAAGATTTTCAGTAATCCACTTTATCGTTGGTGTTTTCCAACCTTTACCGCGTTTCTTTCTAACCTTATAACCAGCATCACGTAATGCTTTAGCCTGTCTTCTTGTAGCTTCAGCACCATAATCTGGTGTGCCATACTTCTTCGCAGCTTTGCTCGATGTCATTCGCTGAGTTACACCATCTTGATGCGCTCGGGCTATTTTTCCCGTCTGCTGGTTACCAAAGGTAACTTTGGCATCATTAGGTGATGTATGAACTTGGAGATTCCTGCCAAGCTTGCTTAACATTTTCTTTTTACGTCCATTGGATCTAGCTTTCCAAGCTGAACCCGACAAATCACGTTGTCCTTTTAATCGTGCTTTACTCTCACGTCTAACTTTGCGACCAGCACCACGTAAAATACGTCTGCGTTTATTAGGATTAAGCGTTAAAAGATTTAACTGTTTTAATGCTGATTGGTTATTATTTTTAAACGTCAGCATTTACAATGTGCGATTCAAGGGCAAACTCTTCAGCAATCCATAAACTTTGTTGCCCAAAATCAAACCGCTTTAGTTCGCCTTGAAACATCAATTCAAAAGCACCATTAACGCTTTCAACTAGCTCTATATCTTCCACAAATCGTTCAATCGTTAATTCAAGTTCTGTACTGTTGTCGTCGTTCATATCACTACTAAATTCAACATCATTACTATCTTCTTTCTCAGCATTATTCATTAACCAAAAACTCACATAAGTTGATATCAATTCAGCCGGTGCACTGCATGGATTAATACTGATCACACAGCTGTAATAAATACGGGCCGCTAATAAACCTGCACCATTAATTTTTTTGCCCGAGGGCTCAATTCGGCCCCCTTCAATCCAACTATCAAACTGTCCTGCGAGTGCTAGTTTTCGCCCTTTGTAGGTAGCATCAATTAAGTAACTCACTAAGCGCTGTAGCTTATTTTGACTCATAGCAATTCAACCCCACTATTTCTCACACCTACAATTTGGCGAACCGCATCATGGCTTTGTGATAACCAATATTCTTGATTGTCACTCGCTTGCATTTGCTGCGCGGCACGTTGATCACGATGAGTTTCACCAAGGCGGCTAATCAGCATTTTTGATTTGGCTAAACTAAACACCGCATGTTGATATAAAGTGACTAGATGACTAACACCAGCAATAGCATCACTTTCAACATCTTTTAATTGGTCCACTTCTGACCAGGTCAATGCCTTAAAATCTTTTAGCTGGCGATTAATATCAACAATCGCCAATCCAACATGAGTGGTTAACATGCTCTCTCTGTTGCTGTAATCCGTAGCAATACCGTAGTCATTAATGAATTTGGCAACGCCCAAATCAGGATAAAACCCATTGTTAGTAATAACCGTGTTTACGGGGTCAGCTTGTGGCATGCCTGTTAAATTCATGAATCCATCTCACATTGATAAATAGGTGTGGGCGCCATCAGCATTATCGGCAAAGTGCAAAAGCATTAACCAATCGTGCTGATTGCCCACCGGCGGTCGAGCTGTTAAAAATAGTTAACTGTCGTTACTCGTTGTTTTTCCAATTTTGATGGCGAGCTCTTTAGCGAGTTTCTTTACGCCAGCTTTGTCATTTATCTCTGTTGCCTTCACGCAATAACGATAGGCATTACCGTAGTTAAACATCGCATTCTCAAGCTTGGCAGCCATCGAAAACAATTTCCCACCAACGAGTTCATGAACAACCCAACCTTGTTTTTCAAAATGAGTTGTCATGAATACAAACAATTGCATCACGTCGGTCTTTTCGACCACATCACGCCCTTTGGCAAGATGCTTGGCTCCCTCGTCATAAAGTTGATCAATAAAGAACGTTGGCCAATCGAGTGTTCTAAAACCTTTAGGAAACTTTTGCTCTTGTTCAATAAGCATCGGTAAATATTCCAAGGCCGTACTCCAACGGCCTAAATCAACGAGCCAAATGATTAACCAAACAATGACCGCATTGGGATGATTAGCGCCGCTATCTCGATAGCGATTCAAATACCCCATGTAATCGTTTTGCTCGATGGCTTGCGCCTTGTATTCACATTTGCCGTCTATGTCAGGAAATTGTTTGAGTTGAGCTAAGTCAGCATCGATGGCCACTTTGTATAAATCAAAGTCAGCCATGACTGCAGGGCGATTATCATCAATAGTGCTTTGGGTAACAGCCTTTGCTATTGGTGTCTTTTTTTGCTCTGTTTCAGTGGCTGATTGCAGCGCCTTTTGTTGACGTCTTTTTACTAAGCTCATATCAAAAAACTCTCTAATGGTTGTAAATTGATGACCTGTATTAGCAGGCCATCATGAAATTATGGTGTTAAGACCAAAGGTAATGCAGTGGATTGGTGGCATCAAAATCACCACTAGCTACCGCAGGATCAGGCACTTTATCGAGCTTCACTGAGCTTGCTTCAAAGAACGCGATTTGTTCCATGTCATTAATGTAATAACAGTCGTTACGTGATTGAAAATCTTCAACACGTTTTTTCTTCGCGTTATTTTCAATGCTTGTACGTGTCGAACCGGCTTGAACGTAATGGCAAAGGTTTTCAAACGTTGTCACCATAATTCCACGCGCAGGGAAAAATGGGACTTTATACGTTCTTAACCCACCGTAGGTTTCAATCACTTGCTCAAGTTCAATCTTGCCTTTTTCACTGGGCGTGTGAGCTTGCTTTGCATAGAGTTTGTTTTTCTCTTTGGCTAACAGCTCATCGCCAATGATGGTGATTAATCCCACTTGTTTATGCAGTGGAATAGCTTGCGTTAAATCGTGAACGGCTTGATCAAGATTTTCGTAATCACCACCTTCACCAATACGCACTTCACCGTCTTTTTGGTCGCCATCCACAATGACATTGGCTGAATTATCGCGGCGCACCAACTGCAACCACCCAATGTTCACATCTTGTAATAAGGGGTTATCAGTGGGATTGGTAACATCGGCGGCGCTTGTACCATTAAAGCCAATTTTAATGATATCCAAGGCAATGGCTTGGCGAACGTGAGCACGAAACTTCTCATGGAAGTTAGGAAACTTTGCCCACATATCCATGCGTTGCCATGTAATGTGCGTGTCACACTCAACTGGATAACAACGATATTCACGCTTTGTTAATCCCAAAGGGTCTTTTGTTGAACGCGATTTAGAATCATCGGTTTCAACACCAGCACGGCCAGTGACACTGCCCGATATACCAGCGGTAACCGCTTGACCAACTAAATCATCGACCAATTGAGTATCAATCATTTGTAAAAAGTCAGCGCTTTCATAAACCGCGTCATATAAACGTTGTTCTACAGTAGGTTCAACGGAAAACTGTACGCCCATTGAAGCAACACCATAGTTGCTGGCTAAGCCCGCCAAAATGGCCGTAAATACTTGGGTTGTCTTTAGTTTCATTACTAAATTCCTGTGCTAATTAATTGAGATAACAAACGGCTACTTAAAGCAGGCTGCTATATTTTCCTTCTTCACCAAGGTTCTCTTCATCGCTATCGGTTGTATTGAGAGCTGGTGTAACCGTTGCTTTATTAAAAGCCGCCGTTAATTGAGTTAACTCAGTTTTCACACTAGATAGTTCTTCTTCTAATGCTTTTGTTTTGTCGTCATCATCGCCCTGTTCACCGCTGTCTTTTGGTAGTTCGTCTTGTGCACCTTGTTGTGTTAACAAGGCTTGAGTGGCGGCCGTATTTGCTTCAAGGGCTTGAGAAAACTTGGTTAATGGCTCGCCAAGAGCTTGTGTCATCGCGGCGGCTAGTTCTTCTTGTTTCATATCGTTATCGTCCTTTGGAAATGTAAATAACTGTTTAAAGATGCTTTTCTTGGGTTGCTCGACTTCATCCAGTTCAAAAGCGACGGTTAATAGGCTCGATGCACTGTCATCAATGCCCTCTTTTTTATCGTTATTACTAAAAGTAATTCGGTCTGTGTAGGCACTGGCGGGATAATCGGTCACCGCTAAACCCGTTAAATAAGTTTGTCCTGATTTCATAAAATCGCGGTTAATTTCAATACTGAAATACACGGCTTGGTCAGCTTGATTAAGTTGTACAAATGATGCATTTGGGGCTAACACGGCATAAAGCACTTTGACACCCTCGTCATTTAACCCACTAGTGACTTCGAGTACATCACCTAACATGCCGCCATTTAAATCAACACCATGTAGGTTTTTAGCCGCCCAACCAGACCAATTAAATTCATGGTCTAAATTGATGCGTGCGCCATATTTTTTGTAGTTGTAAGTTTCAACAATGTCATCGATATCTTTCTCTGATATTTCTCTACCATCAACGGTGAATCCCATCGCGGCAATAGATAATGGTATTGTGCGTAAACTACGTGGCATTGATGTATTTCCTTTGTTTATCTATAACGATGATGTAACTTTAAGACATGAGTTTGCACTTAAAAACACTATCCCTCTACCTCATTAAATCCTTGAAATTCCTATAAATAGACTTTAGGAAGCAAGCAGAATCATTGATAAAGAATTAACACATTTCGCGCTATAAACTGCTGGTATTGATTAACACTCCCGTTAACCTACTTGGGCAATTTATGAAACTTAAGTACAACCCCGATATCATCAAAACTGCCAAAAACCATTATGTTTTTGGCGGCATGACCTTTGATGAGATTTCAACAATTGAGGGGATGCCCAGCGCGCGAACGCTAAGACGTTGGAGCGATGACGGCAGTTGGAATGAATTGTGTCCGTCACTAAATGCAGAAACGGCCATTGCAAGACGTATTGTTTTACTGGCTGACAGAGAAAACAAAAATGAAAGTGATTTCAAAGAACTCGATTTTTTAACCCGTCAACAATGCGCCCTCAATCAGTCACGTTTACCAACAGCCGCCATCAATAAAAAGTATGGCCGTGCAAATACCGCTGATGAACCAGGTGATGAAAGCCAGTCGCGCCAATCCAACAAAAAACAGCGGAACAAAAAGAAGAAAATCAAAAACGATGTGTCTGCAATCACTAAAGAAATGTTGGACGAGCTCAAAGATGATTTGCTTTATCAGCATCAGAAACACTGGTTTGATAATCAAGACTACCGTAGCCGGTTCATTCTAAAACCGCGACAAATTGGCGCCACGTTCTATTTTGCCTTTGAAGCGTTTTACGACGCGATTGTTCATGGCCGCAATAAAATATTCATTTCGGCATCACGTGATCAGGCTGAAATATTCAAGGCCAATATTATTGCGCTTTGTCGTGAAAAATTTGACATTGAGTTAAGCGGCTCACCGCTCGCCCTTCACCATAATGGCAAGACCGTGACGTTGTATTTCAAATCCACCAATGCACGTACCGCGCAATCATCATCCGGTGATTTGTATATTGATGAAGTGTTTTGGATACCGAAATTTAAAGAGCTGCGTAGCTTGGCTCAGGCGATGGCCACGCATAAAGATTTTAGAATTACTTATTTTAGTACGCCATCGGTTACCAGTCATGAAGCCTATGATTTATGGAATGGCCGTTGGTATCGAAAAACTAAAGCTTGTAACGATGTTGAGTTTGCCGTTGATGTTAGCCATAAAAACCTGCGGCACGGTAAGCTTTGCGACGATGGTATCTGGCGGCAACGTCTTAACGTGCATGATGTTGTTGAACAAGGGTTTGACCGCATTGATATTGAAATGCTCGAGAACGAATATTCGACAGCAGAATTCGATAATTTGTTTATGTGTAAATTTATCGATGATGCTCACAGTGCATTTAGCCTAAAACAACTCATGGCTTGCATAGGTAATAGTAGTAAATGGACCGATTTCGATGAGACCTGGTCACGTCCATTTGCTATGAAACCAGTGCTCATTGGGTTTGATCCCGCCCGTACAATAGATAAAGCCTCGGTTGTTGTTTTAAGTTGTCCATTAAACGCTAATGAAAAATTTAGAGTGTTAGAAACACTTGATTTATCTGGCAACGATTTTGAAGCCATGGCAGATGCTATTAAAGAACTAACGCTTAAATATCACGTTGTTCATATTGGCGTTGATACCACAGGCATCGGTTTAGGTGTATTTGAGTTAATACAAAAATTCTATCCGATGGCGATGCCAATCCATTACAACCCATATATCAAAAATAAAATGGTGATTAAAGCGCTTAATGTCATTGGTAAAAAACGACTCGAATTTGATGAAGGAGCCGTGGGCATTGCCAGCAGTTTCATTAACATTCGTAAAAAAGTAGCAGGTGACCAAATCAGCTATGCAACCAACCGAACCGCCGCAACAGGTCATGCAGATATCGCGTGGGCAATCATGCACGCCATGATTTACGAACCATTATCTGGTGGCATTGACGGAATGAGAACATCGATAGGATTATAATGACTAAAGAACGCACGCAAAAAAAACAGATAGATACATTCAGTTTTGGCGACCCCGAAACCTGTTTAGATAATCACATGACTGATTATATCGGCATATTTTCAGACATGAACGGGTTGTACTCTCCCCCTATTAATCTGCCTGGGCTTATTAAGTTATTACGAGTTAATGCGCAGCACGGACCCATTTTATATTTCAAACGCAACATGATTTTAAAATGGTTTAAACCTAACCCAATATTAAGTCAGCGCACCTTTAAAAAATTTGCCTTTGACTATTGCTGGGCGGCTAATGCTTATTTTCAGCTTGTTCGTAATGCCTTTGGCGTCGTCATTAAACTGCGTCACCTCCCAGCGGTCACTATGCGCTATACAACAACACCCGATGTTTACGCCCAGGTAAAAAATGACGGCTCTATTGTTCGATTTAATAAAGGCGAGGTTTACCATAAAAAAGAATATGACCCGAGCCAAGGCATTTACGGCATACCTCAATATTATGGCGGTATCCAGTCGGCACTGCTCAATGAAGATGTGACTTTATTTCGCCGTAAGTATTTTAAAAATGGCGCGCACATGGGCTTTATTTTCTCAATGGCCGATCCCAATTTATCCGTTGATGATGAAGATGCATTAAAAGCAGCAATACGTGATTCAAGAGGCGTTGGTAACTTTCGCAGTTTATTTATTAATAGCCGCAGTGGTAAAGCCGATGCAGAAAAGGCAATCAAGATAACGCCCATTGGTGATATTGCCACTAAAGATGATTTTGAAAAAATTAAAAAAATCACCTTAAACGATATGCTCAGCATGCACCGTGCAGCCGAAGCATTAAGCGGTCAATCATCAGGTGATTCACCAGGCTTTGGTGACTTAGACAAAATCACCCGTGCTTACTACAACAATGAAGTCGTACCGATGCAGCAAGACATGGAAGAAGTGAATGAATACTTACCTGCTCATCAACATATTGAATTCTTAATACCAACCTATTCAGACTTATACCCACAGGAAGAAGAATGATGGACGAATTGATTACGTTCCTGCGCCAATGGGGACAAATTTGTATTCTGTCGCTATTGGCAGCAGCAACTCAAATGTATTTATCAGGCACTAAAATAACGTTTTTGCACTACTTCATGTCAGTGCTAATGGCAATTTTAGCGGCTTACATAGCAGAGAGTCTTTGCTTGTGGCTGAATTTAAATAACGACTTACAAACAGGTGTGATTGCTATTGCCGCTTATGCTGCACCGCATTTATTAACGGGGGTAAATAGCCTGGCTAAAGCCATTTCTAAGAACCCTAAAGAATTCATATCAATAATTTTTAAACATAAACCATGAGGAATGCATAATGGGAATTTTCAGTAAGTTTTTTTCAGTAGGCGCCGCCGAACCAATCCAAGCGGTTGGCGGTGTTTTAGATGATTTGTTTACGTCTGATGAAGAAGAATTAACGCTTGAAATAGTAAAGCAGCGACTCGCACAAAAACCAGCCCTGGCACAAGCGGCTATCATGCAAGTTCAAGCACAACACCGCAGTACATTTGTTGCTGGCGCAAGACCATTTTTAATGTGGGTGTGTGGCATTGGATTTTTATTCGCCTTCGTGATCAATCCATTATTACAATGGTTAATGCCAGATGCCGGTGCACCAGAATTACCACTTGATGTAATGATGGAATTAACACTGGCTATGTTGGGGCTTGCTGGTCTGAGAACGGTTGAAAAATTGAAAGGGCTGAGTAAGTAACTAAGAAAGCCAATTAGCAATTGGCTTTCTTAAATCGTTCCCAATCATGATTTTTAATATCTTCAACAATTGAGGCAATGTCGTTTAATCGTTTTAACGCACGATTAAAATTTTGTTGTTTAACACCATTAAGCAAAGCTGCATCATTAGGCTCGTAACCTTTAACCAAATAATCCATCAACGCTGATTTAACGTTTTCACTATCTAGCCGAGTTAACTTAAACATTAAAGTAACTCTTGATTCACTTTCGACACCTCTAACTAAAACTTTCATAATTTAACATCACTTAACTGATTTACTCGTATAGTAACGATATGAACACCTAAATTAAAGTTTTAGATCCTTTTATGTCAATTAATGTCACTAAAATGACATTGCGATCTATTTATACTTAATCTAGATCCTTTCCCTGTCTGATTTAGATCGTTGGGCTGTGACCATACCAATGTCAAAATTAACAAAACACATCGTGGAAGCGGAAGGCGAAGAGGAGTGAATTTTCTCTATGTTTATTAGTTCGCTGATAATTTACCACAGCATTCTATTCGAGGTGTTGTTGGGGATTCGTAGATTGTGGGGGCTAACCTCATGGTGTTCACTTGAGATACATTATAACAATCTAGCAAGATTAAAAGTGCACTTAATAGAGCATCTCGAATAAATGCGAAAGTAATACAGTTAAGACAAATGAGACGACAACAGTCGAACTTAGTGATGGGACTAAAGTTTGGATTTGACTAAGAGGAACGCACAATAAATTTTATATTAATGACGGAAGAGTATAATATTCTTCCGTCGATTTACTGTTTAGCAAAATTTAACGCTATGATTCTAAAGTTACGAGGGTTATTTATGCAACTTCGCTTTGTTCTATATCGCTGCAGGTATTGATTACTTTCTTCGCAAGATCAAGCTGTTGCTCTGCATGCTCTGTTTTTAAATTTAAATCTAATTCATAATCAGCTTTATGTCTTTCGCTCTTTAATTGACCCAATCTTAGGCTCAATATTCTCAGGGTTTTTCTTTGTATTTTCTTTTCGTAGCGGTAAGCTTCTTGACCAAGGTATTCGATGAAGCTCCTATGGGAGCCCATTCCACTGTACTCAACTATTGGTTGAGATAGAATGGAACGTACTCTATGGTACGCACCATAATAAGAATTTTTAATTGAGCATCTAATTGATATTTCTTCTGAGTCAGCGTTGAGAACTTTTTCTGCTTGGACTATAAAATCACTTCCTGTAATTGCCATTCTATAACCCCAGTTCAGGTAAGTGGGACACCGTAAATCTCGGTATTATACGGGATGGTAGCTCATCCAGTTCAACCATCGCATCAATTAAATCATCATTAAGCTTAATTATTGTGTCGATTGATTGATTGACTGTGAATTCAATATCTAAATATTCATCATCACAGCTAACGAAACGAGAAGCTATATGATCTGCTTTATTAGACTTCATAACCTCAAATATTATATCTACGGTTTTTGTTACATCATCACGACTGATATTCATTGAGATAAAAAGTTTATTGAAAAAATCATAATGCAACCTACTTACGGTAATTTCTTTTTTGAAATATTCCAATCCAGCCTCCATAGGTAAAAGTAGTTCAAAGCAAAGATCCATTGAATCTAAATTGCAATACTCTGTCGATAAATCGAGTGACTTTAGAATAGCTTGTGGATCGCGTGTTTCCTGTGCGTAATACAGAGCAGTGTCTATACTTTTTTTATTCAATCCAGCTGTGACTAACGCATATATATGATTCATTGTTATATAACAATCACATCCAAAATCATTATATGTCTCAACAAATATTTGTATACCTTGCTCAATTTCTCCACATAGAAACTGATATAAAGCTGATAATACTTTTCGCTGAACTACATCATCAAGCTCTCTAATTTGTTTTTGGATTCTATGCTTTGTAAAATTATCAAGTTCATTTTTTGACTTAAAATAAAGAGCAATTTCTTCATGAATTGAATTTGCTTTCGACATCGGTGACAGCTGCGGCATGGTTTTCCTTTATTGAATCTACTTTTTACTACTAACGTTCCATGTATATTTCAAAGAATATTATAGTAATTGATATTTAAATTCCACAAATTACTAAATATATATGTAGTTTATAAGTTAGTTTAATTCAAAGGTTTACTGGGTATATAGCCAGCACATTCACTTGAATACACTGCCTTGTATGGTTATAAAGTGTAGGGGATTTAAATAAGCTAGTTTGTCCCCACGTGATATAAAACCTCTAATTCACAGATTATAATAAATGTAACCTCTATTGAGGTGTTCTAACTGACGCTAATCAAATGACTCAATCCATCGGGCATATCAGCAAAGCGATTGCCCCTATCCCAAATCATCCACATATACTCACAACTATCTGAACCGCCATGAACAAATCTAGGACGTGGCACAATTATCGGTGTTTTATTTGGAAAACCAATATCAGCCCAAAAATCTAAACGGCATTTTGAACCAAGAAAATTCACACGCTGTAAATACACCAAAGTTCCGTCTGGTGCTAACTCAGATAATGACTTTAGAATAAACTCTACCGTTAAACTAAACGGTGGATTAGTAATAATGACATCCTGCTTATCGAACTGCGTAGTTAGGTAGTCTACGCCCTCACCTAATTCAGCCCATGATTTTTGATGACCAGGTAACTCAATGCGATCAAATATATTTCGAGTACCACGACAAGGTTCTAAAAACTTGTCGCCAGGACGTAAAGTTAACTTATTCAATAATGCTTCAACCGCTACAACCGGCGTTGGATAATTATCTCTTTCAATCTTTTTACCGTTGGTGCTACTCATTAACATTTTCCTTCTTGATCAATTACCAGCAAAGCCAAATAACTCTTGCTGGCGTTCTTCAGGCATTTGCCTAAACCGTTCAACTAACAATTGATCTATCACGCTCGATGGTGGGTTTAGCGTATGACTAAAGCCCAAATCCATCACAAACGTGTGACCACAATTTTTCACATCAGAGCATTGGCAATACAATCGAGAGAAGTCTACCGAAATACGGTCAGAGCTACTGATTCTCGCCTTACCTCCACAGTGTTTACACATAACTCGCATTACTAGACCTCAATCACTCGATTACCTTTAATTTTCAACCAACGGCCAGAGCCGTCATTGCATGTTGCCCCTTGCAACAACCTCTCACGACAATCACCATCAATTCCCATAGCGACTAACGTGTTAATAACTGCGGCTGAAACGGCGTCCGTACACTTATTAACACGAGTCCAAGACGTGACTCCGTCACTTTTTAAAACCTCAGCCTTGCGTACAACCCAACCTTTTGAACGTGTCAAAAGGTCGGTAACGCCTCGCAAACCAACAATACGATCAATAGATTCACCATAATCATTGGCCTGTTCTTCACGCTCTTTAATTAACTCAATTGGCTTTTCACTAATGGCTTTAGTGAATTGTGACCAATTAGAACTATCAGCAAATTCACGTGCATGTTCGATATTCTCATCAGTAGCAACCGGTGATTTAATACGGCGTAATTCACGCCAAATAGTCACAGGCGCAGTACCAAAGAATTGAAATTGACGTAATGACCAAGTATTAGCCCAAGCAGTTGCCCGGTCTGCGCCTTCACTCACTGCCATTTCTTTTGTTGGTGTATCATCGTTTTCATCATCAACATCACTAATATCAACGGGCATATCAGAGCCATCATCTTTAAGGCCATCCATCTTGCTGCCATTGATGTTTTTAGAAATGTACTTAGCTATGTAACCAACTGCACTGCCCTTTGAACGGTCGATAACATCACAATCAAAGCGGTTTTTAGCGGCGCCATATTCATCACCGTCAACTTCAAACGCATAATGTTTAACAGTATGAATCAGTGATTTATGTTGGTCTTCATCAACAAAAATAAGCATGTGCCAATGGGGGCAACCGTCTTTGTGTGGTTCGGTTACACGGCAACCATAATAATCAATGCCATCGCGTTTAAGCTGTGCACGTATCTTGGCCCATTGCCCTGCCAAATATTTTTGCGCCAACTTGGGTGTTATTTTCCAATCCCACTTAGCACTATTTGCATGGTATTTAGAGGGGCACGTAATAGTTAGAAACAAGCCAACCTTTTCTTGTTCCTCGGCCAGCTCATCAATGCCGCGTAAACGGACCATTAATTCAATACGTCTAATTTCGGGATTGGCCGTTGTCTTTTCTGCCAATTCACCCAAATTAACGGTTTCACCCGTTTCTTCGTTGAATGCTTCCATCATCGCCAAGAACGCGGCATTACTTCGCTTTTGATTGCGCCAGCGGCTAAGGCTTTGTGTCGATATATAAGGATTGGATTTACTTACTAGTTTTGCGGCTATGTTCAAATGTTCGGCGGTTTGCACCGACATTCGGTTAAACTTTCTTAACCAAAAGTGTGGACACATCAAACGCAACAACGCACATTCAGCCGCTTCAACAATGCCTTTTTCAACAGATGACGCATAAGGTGCTGGCACGTTCCAGCCTTGTGAGAACTCATTTAATTCATACCACGCAGCAATGGCGCCACCACCATTTGAATCGAGAATCAATCGTTCACAATGTAACGCAGTATCGTTCGCCAGCATTTCACGATCACCAATACGGTTTAACTGCCTTGGCGTTAACGCGCATATATCAATAATTTGAGTTAGCATGGCAACACGCTCACGCAATCCCAAATTACAGCCTTTAATTTTCTTGTTTTCTAATTCTTCGTTCTTTTCAGCAACCTTCAATCGTCTATTTAAATAGTAGTTAGCAACAACATTAATCAAGTGTTTCGGCAATTGAGATTGACGCATAAACTCAAGCGCCCAAGTATTATCATCACGCCCAGCCGCTGTTGTATTTGGTAAACGTGAAAAGGCACCAATGTGAATAGGTTTCTTTTTTTCTCGCTGCTTTGCCCTATCAATTGCACGACATGTTTTTGAACAATACTCATCTTCAAAATATACATCGTTGCCAAAATCCTCAACAATATTACAACTTACTAAGCGACAAACTTGCTCTACATCTACGGTCATTTATCTTTCAACCTCATCCCAAGTATATTCATTGTTTAAAATAATCATGTCTACTGGTAAGGTGTTGCTTCTACACAAAACAAAACTAGTAACCACAAAGGAAAATCAAAGACATGGAAATACAAATTACTAATTTTAAAACCATTGCCATCCCACTTTTAAAAGAGATGTCGGCACAATTCCCCAACACAATTAACATCACACCTGATGATGGTTTAGTTGAGCATGAAATAAGAACACACAAAGCTGTTATCGTATTTCTTGTTAGTGAAGGTTTTATCAAATCAGCGAGCACCCCAAACTTCATGACTCTCACAGCTAAAGGTTTAGAGCTCTTTGGCTGTAATATTGCAGACGAACTTGGACTAGCTATGCAACGCCCGAGTGTCGTAGGTCTTTAATCTAATGCTAATAAAGCAGCGACTTTCTTGATTGCTGCTTTTTTTGTTTTTTCGTTATCGCCGTGATCACTAATTGAAACAACTTCAAAAATAACATCAGTTAGAAAAGCCGGGCCTCTGTTTATGCCATTAAGCCCTATGGCTTCCCCTTCCTGTTTAATCAATTCAGCCAGCTTTTTAACAACTTGCTTGTAAGTCGACTTCTCAACACTGTTCATTGGTTTTGCTCCTATTATGTAATTTCATTCAATTGCTTTAGTTTCGTGTAAATCAAATCCCACTTAACATAGGCAGCAACATCACTAAATGTGTTTTGCTTATCTTTCTTTAATTCATACAATTCAACTTGTGATTTTGCACGACCAAATGAAACAATCGCATCACCGCGACGCACTCGCCAGCCACCTAACATCTCAACAAAATCACATTCACAAATATTGCAGATAGTGTCTGTGAATTCCTTCGGCGATACGCTCTCACCGTTGCCTGACGTTTTGAACAAGTTTGCTAAATAACTAGCTACATCAACTCTATTTAATTTAGGCATTAGCGCCTCCAAATATTTGACCAGGGTGTTGACCACGGTTTATCTGTGCGCAGATTAAAGGATCAGGAGAAAAACGGTTTTGCTCAACGGCCAAACAAGAACCAGCAAGCCACCAATCCATAGAATGTAAATTTGCCTTACAAGTACGAAATAACCTCCATGCCTGTTTAAACTGTTTACGTGTGATGTTTCTATAACCCGTATGCCATGTATTTTTGTTAGTAGTCATTGCCCCGATCCCTTCTTAGTTGACTTAAAAAAGCTATGTATTCACTTGCACTGCCACCGTTCGCCACTTTCTCGTCAGCCTTTTTTAATCCGGCGTCAAAGTTAGTTTTATTACGCTTTGCAAAACGGTCTAATAATTTTTTGCATTCCATTACTTTCAATTTCCCACGAGCTCTTGCACCTTCACTCAGCTGTACACAGCTTGGATGAATAGGAATATCAAATTGAGGAGGAAGCCCACTCATCACTAACCATTCTTCGCTTGTTGAATGATTTTCCAATCACTTGTGGCCAAGGCGTGTTGCTTATCAATGTAAATAGCTAAGTCGCTAACATTGATTAAACTTGGTGAACGCTCTGAGTCTCTAAGCTTGAATGTAGGCACTGGCAAATCTTGCCCTTTAGCTTTTTGCTCTGCGGTCTTAGGTGTGTAACCAAAGAACTCTTCACAGATAACTTTCAGTTGAACCGTTGGTGATTCGAACCTGGCTAATAGCGCAAATTGAGTATTCATAATATGTAGTCCTTACACCTAAGCCTGTTGAGTCAATTTTTCAGCTTGCTGATGCTGGCCGTACTTCTCATACCAACCATCAGGACCAAGTTCGACATAGTTTCCTAAATCTTCTAGACGCCAACCGACTAATGACAACGACCGCTTAATAGGGAGAGGAAATTTATATAGGGCGATCATGCGATAAATCGTTGCGCGTGATATTCCGAGTAATTCAACAACCTCTTTAATAGTTAAATTACGCCGAACTGCTTTACGAGCATTACTCGTCGACACAAAGTTCATAGGCACAAAACTTCTATTTTTCATGTTCTCAGCCAATGCTTTATGCTCGTTTTTTGTATCGCCAAATGTCGACATATCAGTTCCCTCGTGTCAGTATTAGCCCAGTTGAGTTTAGGTGAGACAACTCAAGCCTTACCTTGTCCGATTGGACAAGTTCCACATAGAATACTGTCCGACTAGACAAGGTGTCAAATGAAAATTGGGAAAAAGTTAAAGTTAATTAGGGAAGCCGAAGGGATGAAACGCCCTCAATTTTGTCAACTTATTGAAATGCCTGTAGAAACACTCACGGGATATGAAAGTAGAGGAAAGAATATTGGTGCGGAAAAGTTAGCAGAAATCACTCAACATCCTCAATTTGAAAAATACTCTCTTTGGTTAATGACGAATAAAACAGCACCAGATGCTGGTCAAATATCTCCAGATGAAGAACAATTCCCAGCAAAACCACCTGAACACATAAATTTACCATTCTATGAAATTACAGCGTCTGCCGGTGCTGGTGCATTGGTTGAGGTTGAAGAACAGACAGACACAATAAGCTTTGAGCCAAGTTGGTTACGCAAAGAAATTGGTGTGAATCCAAATGATGTATTTTTGATGTTAGTAAAGGGCGACAGCATGTACCCAACATTGAAAAATGAATCTATGATTATGGTAGATAAGAACTTAGATGATTTGTCAGACGGCATTTACGTTATACGCCACGACAACAATCTGTTAGTTAAAAGACTTCAATTATTACCTGGCGGCATCATCAAAGTTAAATCAGACAACGCCATGTACGAACCATGGGAAATCAACAAATCCCAACTAGACGGCACCGACTTAGAACTGATCGGCCGCGTAGTTTGGACAGGCCAAAGAATGTAAAACTCTTACGGAATAAATTAATTATCAAGGATTGACAATGAATACATCAAACTCTAAGACAAGTCGTTTTAATCATACAAAAAACATGCAAAAAGCAGTTGCTGGGCTAAGTGGTATTTTGCTTGGCATAACCGCCGATCAAAAACTTAATGAGCAGGAGCTGTTATTTCTCGACGTTTGGTTACGTTCGCAAGATCATCTAAAGGATGATGGCGATGTTGTAGACTTATTAGATCTCATTAAAGATATTTTAGCGGATGGCATTGTCACTAATGGCGAATTAGAAGAATTGCAAGAGTTGGTGGATGACGTTGTTGAATTTCGCGATATTAACGAAGTAGATGTACCATTCCAAATAAATCAATTGATAGGGTTATTGTGCGGAATAGCAGCTGATGATGTGCTAATGGATATTGAAATCCAATCAATAATCGATTGGGTTGAAAGTAATGAAAATACTATCACTGAATGGCCAATTAATATTCTTCTACAACGTTTAAAAGAAATTGTAGTTGACGGCTCAGTATCAAATGAAGATCGTGAAAGCTTTCTTGAAATGATAAAGAAAATTACAGGTACTCATTTTAGTGACACGGGTTCAGCAGCAGCTTCAACAACTGAATGTTTCGAAGATAATATTGATTCGATCAACTACGACGGTTCTAGCTTTTGTTTCACTGGTGTTTTCATGACAGGTACTAGAGCTGTTGTTCAAGACATTGCTAAACAAAAAGGTGCTAAAACGACAAAAGATGTCAGTAAAAATACTAACTACCTAGTCATTGGCACAACAGCTAATACAGATTGGCGCTTTGCTAGCTACGGTCGAAAAATTGAACGTGCCTTGCAGTTAAAAACGGACAATCACCCTATTACAATTATCACTGAAAAAACTTGGCTTAATCATCTTGTTACGTCTAAGTTATCACCAGGTAAACGACAATGTTTAAAATAATTCAATCTATCCTACTTCCTCTTATAGTTTTATTGGTGGGTACTTATTTTATAAAAGAGTTTATGGATGATAAAGCTAAGTTAATTTATACGATTTCAGATTCAGTCCCAATAAAAAATCCAAATTCAAAGGTTTCTTTAAATGTTCAACAATTAACAATCTCTAACTTTGGAGATATTCCGGCTAAAGATATCCAAATAAAATTAAACGGAAATATAGTTAATTTTGAACTAAAAAAAAATGTATTTACTGACTCACCATCATCAAAATTAAAGGCTACAGAGTTCTCTAGTAATTATGAAAACCTCCCACCAGGAGGAATATTTTCATATGTATTTCAAATATCAGACAAAAAGATACAAATAAATAATATATCCATAATTCATTCTAAAGGCAAAGCTAGTAATATCTCTGAAACTAATAACTATTCAAGAATTCTCGATGTGATTTGGTATCTTGTTCTTTTTTCTTATTTAATAGTTACTATAAGAAATTATTTCCAAACCTCCTTATATATAAAAATGACATCTCATGATCACAGATTACTCATAGATATATTATCCGTTAAGCAGCCATTTTATGTTAGTAATAACAATTGGAAATCACTTAGAGAGCAGGTTATAAACAACAAAAGTTCTTTCGAAAGTTATAAAGATATTAACCAGGATGAAGGGTACACCACATTAAATTCAACAGGTATTGAGATACTGACGGCGAGTGAAAGAGCGTTAGTCATCTCATCGATGTCTCAAAGACTTTCAGAGATGATGAGTTACAAAGTTAAAGTAAGCACAACAACCGAGCATTTAAATAGATTATTGTCTATAACAAAGCCACTACACTTTGACACGAATAAATGGAAAGAAATTAGAGATAATATTCAGAAAGAGTTCTACGTAATTCTTAGAATATCTTCGTATAACCCAACATCCCTCTCAGAAATAATAGATGAAATTGATAAGCCCCCTCCTTTAGAGATGGATATTGCTGAACAAAGAAAATACTTAAGATGTTTAAAATCACAATACTTTATTTTTATGGTCATTGATCTCATTACAGGGTTCCTGGCAGGGCTTAACCGAAACACTATCGATTTAGTTGATATGACAAAAATAAATGATGAAGATAAGAATAAAATTGAGGATATAGTTTACAAGTTAAATTTAGTACATTTTCAATACCAAGTTACATCTTTAATTTCTGCTGAAAACTTATTAAAGCAAAAGGATATGGGTAAAAATATCAGTAAAAATGATAAGGAAGCTCTTATTTTGATGGCTGAATCATACCTACAGCTGGACAAAGACTCTAAAGCTTTGAATCAGAAACATAAATTTATAAACTACATAATATCAAAACAAGAAATTGGGGTTAAACCTGATAATATAAAGATTGAAAGTTGGAATGAATTACAACAATTAGAATCCGAAATTGTAACCGCAGCTCAAGATAATAATGAAAACAAAAAACATCTATTGAGACAAAGCGCCGATATCGAAAAACTAAAGATTAAAGTCACAACTCAATTGTCAATAATTAACAGATTACTAGAAGAACCTGATTCAATCTTAAGACTAGAAGATTACAACAATCCATTCTCGGCTGGGAACTATCAAAACTTAATTACGCTTTCTAAAAAAATGAAAAAATACAACTAGATTAAATATTTGTTAATAGAAAATATAACAGCATTTAAATTCTTAATGATTAACAAAAATATTATTGACGGCATCGTCAATATGACTTATTATAATTTTCAGTGAACGCGCATAGGTTCAATGCTTCATAACCTTTGTGTATATTGGATGATTACCGAATTTAGTACGTTGTTTTCCAGCATGATGCGCCTATACGGCGCATTTTTTGTTTCTATCGGTCAGGCCAAAGATCAACGATGAATTTTGGAACATTACCAATAGTCAGAATCACAGGTTCAACTCTAACATTTCTAATCTCTCGACTAACTAATCTTTTTATCTTTCTTTTATCTAATTTTTTAAACTGATCGCCTCGTATATACGCCAATAAACTCTGCTCACTACATATCCCTTTAAAATATGCGACCTTACCTGATATCAAAAGGTGCTCATAACGTTCGTTTGAGAGGCTACGAATTATCAACAAAGCATTTTCAAGTTGCGTGTGTAGAAATTTAATCGCAGTTTTATCATCACTTACTAATTTATCTTTCCAAATAGGTTCATGATGTGACATACGATTTCTTAAAGTTTGTAATCCTAACAACAATGAATGCGCCTGTTTTCTATTTGTTATCCCCTTATCTGAAAATATCTTTGCCTCTAGGTGAGGCCAAATACTCTTAGTTGGATCTATTCCTGAATATGCATCTTCAAAAAAGCTGACCCAAAAGCCAAACATTACAGTGCTAATAATATTATTAGAAGAAGCGGTTTTCCCATTCCTTTGCAAATTTTTCTTAGCTAAAGCTAGCATATTCTCGTGGTTAGAAACCCATGCTCTCTTACTTTTTTCTTTTTTATAACCAGCTGACTTTCTAAAATATTTACTTGAATGTTTAGTGTAATCCGCTTTAAATTTTTCATCACCACCATGCTTAAGTACTTTTTCATACCAGTCACTAGCAGAGAAAGCTTTAGAGCCAGAGATATGGAGTGCATTTCTGAGGGTAACTTCTAAACATTGAATAATTGGATAAAAAGATGCTGAAACATGTTTATTCCATAAATAGGCAGCGATTAAGCTTTCTAGTTTGTTTTTCCTTATAATTGTTTCATAACTTTTAAGTCGCGAATTTGAGATAAACTTTTCTAATTCGTTATAATTTGTTTTTTTCAAACGTACATCCTGTAAATATTATTACTTAACCACATAAGACTAGATATAAAAATAACCTATACTAAATTAAGTTGCTACAACATTAATTTACACATAGTGCTAAAGTTCATTCTTAACTATATCTTTGGTTTAAAAAAGGTTTAAAGAAGTGCCAATTGTTGTATATGACGTATTAATTTTTAGTTGATTAATTTTATTATTTACATCATTAAAAGAAGATTTATCTATAAGGGGGATTATTTTATCCATGTTTTCAATATTTGTTTTCAATAGTTTATTTTTATCATTTATAGAGCCTTGTAGTAACAGCATGTTCGCACCAATTTTTGCTTCATTATTTTTAATATCTAGAGTGGATTGGCCCACAACAATTAAATATCGTTCATAATCTAACGCTGCTCTTGATGCATGAAGACTACCACCAATGACATCTGATTGGACTAAGAATACAGCTTTTGCAATTGCCGCTTGAATCTTATCTCTTTCTACAAAGTTTGATTTTCCAACATAAGAGTTATATTTATATTCTGTAATTAATAATCCATAACTGTCTACGATTTCCTTTGCGAGATATTTATTTTCTGCTGGATAAATTTTTTCTAGACCATGTGCTAAAACTGCTACAGTTTCGCCTTTTGACTCTAAACATGAACTATGAGCAATAGTATCAATTCCTTTTGCAAGTCCACTTGCGATAACCCAACCAGCTTTAGTAAACCAGTTAGTAACACGAGCAGCTATAAGTTTTCCGTGTTTTGTTGGATTACGAGTACCAATAATGGTGATCACTGGCTTTTTTAATAATTTTACATTTCCGGAACAAAAAAGTATAGGTGGTGGATTCTTTATAGCTTTTAAATTGTCAGGATACTCTTCATCTAATCGTGAAATGATTACGTGACCGTATGAGTTAGTTATCTTTATTTGCTGATCAGCAAGTTTAAATGCCTCTTGCGTTTCCTTTTCTGAAAAGTATCCTTTACTAAACTTACCAAATTCAAAATGGCTTGTTATGGAATCACCATCTCTTAGAGTTAATGTGGTTAACTCATTTAGATATGTTTTTCCAACTCCTTTTAGAAAACCATAGGCCAACAAGGCCCTGGTATCTTTAGATATCATATTTGTTCCATATTCTCAGTGTAATTACACGGATTAGGTGTCCCAAAAGATTTACAAGTTAAGAAAATAGACTTTTTAACTGGATTATATTTCTTAATTACATAATCATCACACCTTGGGCAGTCTTTAATTTTAACATCTTCTGTATGCTTGCATTGGTTGGGCCTTTCATAGAAACCAGTACATCCATAGAAATGAATTCCTGAAGTAGAATTAGACTTTATCTTCATTAACCTATTACATTCGGGACAAAATTTATGCTCTTCTTTTATGCTAACCGTTTTTGCAAGGCAAATCCCCATAGATTGTTCTGTTTGTTCTATATCTAATAATTCAAATGCTCTTGAAAAGGTTGCACCTGTAGTTATTACATCGTCAATAACAAGTATCCTTTTTCCCTTCAGCATCCCTTGATACTTATGTTTCAAGTGAAAGTTTGAACTCAATTCATTAATTCTAGAATTATAAGCTCCAAGTGTTTTCAAACTTACTGCATTTGAGTTGAACTCAAAAATATCAGGCAGGAAATCTGATTTTGATTCACTTATCACAGAGACTCTTTTAAGTAAGTTTTCCAGACGCTTATTTTTATTTTGTTTTGCAGGGATAACAGTAACTATATCAAAAAACTTTTTATCACTGTCAAAAACATACAATGATAAAGACTGAACAACCTTAGCAATTAAGTTCACATAGTATTGTGGAACAACATAAGTTGCACTAGTTTCTTTAGCGTATATATCTAAAGATAATTGATGAGTAGCGTGATACGTCGCCGTTAAAGATGATCCTTGACTGAAATAACGCCCTAACGCGATCAGTTTTATATCTTCTTTATTTAAAGGTGCAACTTGCCCATGTTCATTAAGAGGTATGAAATTCAGTTGACGTTTTAAGAAATTAAATGTTTTATTTGATGCTGTACGATCAGCAATAAGCGCTATTTCTTCATAATTATCTAAACAAGATATTAATGTTTCTGAATTTATAATAGCAGCAGGAACCTGATCAATAGGAAGGCGAGTTGCCCAAGATGGAGCAACAGGCTTTATGTTAGCAAAGTATGCAGCAATAAAATCTGTATCAAGATCCCCAATGTAAATAGTTGAAGATTTGTCATTGAGCCCTAGTTGAGAAATTGCCATCAACATTCCTTCTGGAGATGGCTTAATACCTGAATATCTTACATCATCATAACAAATAACCACGTCAAAAATATTAATTGAATGGTAATCTAATATTGCTGTGGCGTACCATTTCGGGGAATTGGTAACTAAGGCCAACGGAACATTTTTTCTTTTTATTTCAGCTAACATCTTCGGTACAGGTTTATAGACCTTAGAGTACTTAATATTATCAATGAGTCCTTGCTTATCTTTGTTCTCTCTGAATTCCTGTAATTTTGATGTATCAACTAAAGTATCGTCGAGATCGAATATAACTGCTTCTATTCTTGTATTATCCATTACTTATCACGATATGATTAAAAACAGATTATAAGCTACATTATGTCATAATGATTAGCAACAGAAAAACTATCGTTAACACATGATTTATAATGAAATATCAATGTAAATCACTATAAAAAATACATTATAATACTCAATAGTGCATCATCGGCTCCCTCAGAGTAGGGAGCTATTGACTCTCATAATATATATCTAGAGAATCAAATTATTAGATGAAGGTATCTCACTTTCTAAATGAACTAATATACCAATAAAATAAGCATATGCTGTACGCCTAATTTTTGGAATGTCAAACAATACGCCTATAATACACCTGACACCACAAAGAACTTAAAATAACTAAGAATCAGTCCAATCTAGCATCGGCGCAATAGAAATTTTAGGTGAATACATAATAGATATAACTCAGTGTGCTAACACGCCAACAAACGGCGCAATTTTCAATGGGGGCGATTGTAATAGAAAGGTCAGTTAGGCACAAAGATAATTACCAATTATGCGCGTTGAGAGCAGCCGTTAACTAAATTAGCTTAACGACCCTCTGCGGTTTAGATTTCCAATATTCATTTATGACTCATTAAAATGTGACACTAAAACCTATTGACGGGATTATGTCACTATCATCACCATCAATTCTACCTACCGCCCAATCAATGCCCTCCTCACCATGATCTACGATGAAATCATAGGCTAGTTCCTCACCAACAAAATGATCTGAAGCGAATGCATTGATGAGCTCAAATTTAATCAACCCTTCTAATCCCCCAAAATTGGTAATACGAGTTACGCTAAGATCTAACCTATGATACTTATCAAAGCGCTTAGAGTTTACCTCACCGTATGCTGCGGTATATTTAACCGGGTCATCTGGTTCATTAATATAAAGACCCGTTACAGGGGTATAGGTGTTGCCGCTCCTCGAGGTTAAGTTAATGCCAGCTTTCCACAAGTCATTAATTTCATAGCTAAGTACTAAGTTCAAGATGAAAGGAGTGTCTGCATAATAGTCCCTCGTAATATTACGTTTGGTATCGGTTCGCTCACTTTTAGAATAACTCAATGAAAACCAACCATACCAATCATCGCTTAAATTTTTGTTCACTAAGAAATCAATTCCGTAAGCCTCACCTTCCATTTCATTTGTATATAATTCATCATAACTATACCAATAGCTCTTTGGTAACTTATCCATGGTTTTATAATAACTAGAAACTGACCAACTCCACTCATTTTCAAGGTATTGTGAAAAGGTAAGGCTGCCATGTTTTGCTGTTTGGGATTTTAGTTTAGGATTACCTAACTGAGGCGCTATCTTATCTATATCTTGCATACGATTATAATGACCGTATTTAGCCGAAATAGTACTATCGTCTGATAAATAATAATCTATTGATAATCTGGGTAAGATAAAGGACTCATCGGTATATTTATTTTGCTGGGCTTGCAAACCTAACTTGGTTTGTATTTTTTCAGATATTTGCCAAGTATGATTGAGACCAACAAAAGCATTATCGGCCTTAAGTTTGATATTATTTTGAATTCTGTCACCACGCATTCTGCTGCAATCAGGAATAAACTCGGTGCATAATCGTTGAATTTTATCGTAATAGAGGTGGTATTCGGTATCAAAAAATCCGGCATCAAATTCAACGCTTTGAGTTTTGCTTAATCTGTAATTTAAGTGTGCTTTGTAGGATAACTGCTTATGTGACATGTTATCAAAATAGCCTTTATTGTTCGCTGTTACGCCAAAACTTGATTTATCGTTTTTACTCAGTGCGCCAAAGCCTATTTTTAGCGTAAAGTTTTTTGCATAATGATCCCAAATAATACTCTGACTCTGAAAGTCGTTAACGATGTTAATATCACCTAATAGCTCTGGTGATTGCGCTAACACCTCGAAATTTTTATCATTAAATGTTGCACCAGCACTATCTTCAGCGCCTGTCAGTGAGACTGTCAGCACATTATTTTCATTAATATCCCAAGCCCATTTCGCCTGATAATCATGATCATCCGGCTCGTCATTAAGTATGATGTCATCTTCTTCAAATGAATCTCTCTCGAGCCAGTAAGGCAGCATATTTTTACGGGCGGTAAAATAAAAAGCACTATTCTCTGTGACCTGCCCTTCTACCAATATTCCTGAATTAAGCAATGAAACATCTAGCTTAGTTTCAATGGCTTGTTTCTTAGGCTTTCTGAGCGCAACATCAAAAACGGCGCCTGTGGCATTAGAAAAACCCGTGCCATAAGCGGCAGACAACAGTCTAAAATCCTGAATAATATTTGGATTAAAAATAGAGTTACCAAAATCATGAAAAATATAACCAGCGGGCATGAAATCAACCTCAAAAAGGTTATCTTTTGGTGATGAGCCTCGAACAGAAGGAGAGCTTACTGAGCCACCAGCCGCTACAACGCCAGGTAAAGCGTATACGGCTTTTAATGGATCCCCCATTGCACCTGGCATATCTATCAACTTTTCAGTGTGTTCAGTTATTTCGGTGGTGATATCACTTCTTTTTGCTATAACTTCGATGCGTTCAACGTCCTTACGCTCGACCTTCTCACGCTCTGAGGCATAACTCACACCTATTGAACTAACAATGACCAAGTTTACTATTGTTAATTTTTTTGAAAACATAATTGCCCTTAAGTTATTAATCTTATTATTTTATTTTTCTTATATAGATCACGAATTAATATCTGCCTTAGATCTTGTTAATTCATGACAAGGAAAAGCGTTAAGGTTGATTTTAAATAGCGGGACACAAGGCGATCGCCTCTGTCGTTAGTAAATTATTTTGTATTAGCCTATATAGTCCGGGGTCATAATCTAAAAGCTTAACGCGAGTATTCATTGCTAGCGTTTCAGGCTCATCATCCATTACATCAAAATAACTCTGCACGCCATATGCCCAATATTCGCCGTGGTCGACCATCGAATATGTGTTGGCCCATAAGCCAGAACTTTTGGCACTTTGGTAAAGTTGTTTCAACTCGTTATCAAAATCATTGTTTATCTTATTTAGCCCCACTTCATGGAATGTGTGCGCTAACTCATGAATAAAGATGCTTGCACCTTTATATATATCCTCAGGAAGACACAAAATACTTTCCTCTGCTGAAATTGATACAGGGGTTTCAGCAGTTGCACCTAATCCTCTATTGAGTTGACTCCCGTCGTATTCAGGAATGTCTGCTGGTATTTCGTCAACACTCATAATGGCAAGTACAACGCCTGCTTGTGCGATGGTTTTCAAAATATCATGCCTAAGCTCGAGCATTTTTGATGCTTGTACCCAAGCAGCTTCAAGGGCTTTATCTTGCACCTTGTCTGAACTTACAATCGGCATGCCATACAAAGAGCAATATTTTTTATAAAAGGTAGGTAATTTGAGCTCAGGAGGGGGGCTGGTTACAACACATTGCGCACCCGCCGAATTATATTCAAATGAACGTGACCATTTGAATATGCTATTTGATTCGTCGGTTATCTCAGTAGTTGAACTTGAATCTGAAGAGTCATTGCAAGCTGAAATACCAATTAACATAAATAGTAGTAACAATCGTGACATATATACACCTTGATTTATCGATTGAATGACCTGCAATACTTGACCAAATGTATGGTTCAATCATTTGTAAACAGGTGCTTGTTTGAAGGCGAAGATTAGCGCGTCACACCAATAAAATAGTCGCAGCCGATAAGACAGGACAAATTAAAGTAACTGCTATACAGGCACATAGCCTAAAACGATGGTTATAGCTATTAGTACTGTAAGTAAATTATGGATATATCTGATGCTGACTAGGTATTAGCCGAATGATTTAAGCTAACCATGAACAATGATAGTTGTTTGGCTAAATATTTTGAGTATTGTTCGATGTTCAGTGAATAACAAAGCGCTGTGCTTTGTTATTTTTTGGAGGGTATTTATATCGACGAATATGGTTGAATTGTTCGCTGTTTTTTAAACTGGCTAGGTGTTAACTGCGTATCCTTTTTAAAAGCATTATAAAAAGCCGAACGAGAGTTAAAACCTACCTCAAGAGAAACTTCCAAAATGTTCAGGTTATTATCAGCATGCAACAACGATTTTGCATGCTCTACACGTAGGCAATTAATATAATCAAAAAACGTTTTGTTGGCGTTTTGATTAATGGCTTGTGACAGGTGATGTTTAGAAAAACCACTTTGCAGTGCAAGTTGTGACAGTGACAACTCAGAATCAAGATACAAACGTTGCTTGGTTACTAGTCGATTCAACTCTTTAAATACCTTAATTGAAAGCTCCTGTGTTAAGGACGATTTTTGATATTTATCCTCTTTTAAAACTTGTTGTTCTTGTGCCGCAGTAATGCCTTCTATTGTTTGAGTAATACTCAGTTCAATACTTTCTTTTATACTATTACTATGCGCATTAACGATAAATATTACAGGCTGTTTTAAGCCATAAATGCTAATCAAGTAAAAACAGATTACCATGCAATATTCGATCAATTGGCTTAAGTTTTCTGATGTCGACTCTAGCGTACTACAAGAAAATCCTATTTCACTTCCTGAACAAAATTCTAAATAAAACTCGACTGTTTCGTTAAGCACCCAACAAAGAAATAATAACCCTAGCGAGCTAAACAACCTGACCAACCAAGTTAAGCTTATTTTTTCAGTGTTTGAAAAATTATTAACTATTTCAGCACGATACTCAGTCAATATTTTATAAACACAGACCATATATACGGCTATTAATATTAATTTAAGCGGAATAAATACCATATCAAAAAGGGTTAAATACCATAATCCAAGTGCAGTAGTCTGCACATCAAGAAGCCAAGTAAGTTTGAACTCAGCACTTTGCCAATAGAACGGCAGAGATATTATTATGGCTAATATAAATGGTAAAAAATGCCAAGCATTCACTTTATAGAAGGCAGGCGAAGTCAATTTTTTCACATATAAAAATAATAATGGCCCGAATAAAAAGACAACAGGCGCATCTAGTTCGATCAGATGTGGGGAACTGGTAAGAAAGCCTGCAACATCTAAAAATGATAAAAAGAGTCTTAAGGTAAAGCTGAAAACAAGCAAAGCTAACAATAAATTAGCGTTATTTTCTTTATCATTTTTAGTCATCAGTGCAAAAGATAAGTAAACACCATGAGCACTACCTATTAGCAATACAATAAATTCAATCATAGAAGAACAGATAATGTTTATAAGATGTTGCATGATATGAAGAAAAAGGTAAACGTGCAACTAAGCAGGAATAATTCGGGTCAGAGTAAAAACTGACCTCGACTTATTTTTTAATCCTAAATCTAGTATCAGTTACACTGACCCGATTGATTCGACCTCATTAATTCGATTCGACTCCATTGATTAATTACATTGATTAAAAAAGTTAGGTAGAGCATGGGTCTGCTACTTTCAGCTTTTTAAACTGGCTAGGTGTTAGCTGCGTATCCTTTTTAAAAGCATTATAAAAAGCCGAACGAGAGTTAAAACCTACCTCAAGAGAAACTTCCAAAATATTCAGATCATTATCAGCATGCAACAACGATTTTGCATGTCCTACACGTAGGCAATTAATATAGTCAAAAAACGTTTTATTGGCATTTTGATTAATGGCTTGTGATAGGTGATGTTTAGAAAAACCACTTTGCAGTGCAAGTTGTGATAGTGATAACTCAGAATCAAGATATAAACGATGTTGAGTGACCAATCGACTCAACTCTTGAAATACCTCAATTGAAAGCTCCTGTGTTAAGGACGATTTTTGGTATTTATCTTCCTTTTAAACTTGTTGTTTCTGCGTATCAATAACGCTACATACGCTTTCTGAATCATTGAACGGATGATCTATTTCTATGGAACTAGCTCGACTCTTATCATTAAATATTGCGGGTTGATTCAATCCGTAGATACTGATCAAATAAAAACAGGCAACCATGCCATATTCATTCATTCGCATTAAAATGTTCGCTGTCGATTCAAGCGCACCGCAAGAAACCCCTATGATGCTCCCAGAACAAGTATCCAAAGAATATTCTATGATTACGCACAAAAGCCAACATATGAATAGAAAGCCTAGAGTGCTAGATAATCTGAGTAACCAAGTGAGACTTATTTTTTCAACATTAGAAAAGTTATCAGCAATTTCCTTTCTGTGCCGAATAAGTCGATGATACACGGCAAGGAAATATATAGTGATTAGCACAAATTCTGAAACAACAAATATAGTTTCAAAGAGGGTCAAATACCATAACCCCAATTGGGAGGTCGGTGTATGAAGAACCCATGCTAGTTTGAATTCTGCACTTTGCACGTAAAAAGGAATGGATAAAACGACAACTAAAAAAAACGGAATAAAATGTAAAAAATTGACTTTATAAAATGATGAAGAAGTCAATTTTTGAACGTAGATATATAGTAATGGCCCATATAAAAAGGCAATAGGCGCATCCAACCAGATCAAGTGTGCTGATATGCCTGAAATGGCTGGAATGTCAGCAACATCTAAGAATATGAGGAAAATGCTTAAGCTAAAACTAAAAATAAGCAACGCCAGCAATAAATTAGCGTTGTTTTCTTTGTTGTTTTTAGCCAGCAGTGCAAATGATAAATAAACCCCGTGGGCGCTACCTAACAATAGTGCAATAAATTCGATCATAGAAAATTAGATAATGTATACAAGATGTTGCATCATATGAATAAAGTTGTAAACATGCAACTAATCAAGTACCTATCTCGTTAAGGAAATAATTAATCTAGACTCGTGATTACCAGAAAAACTAAGCCGTTCTTTCTATTAATCTTTTGGTATTTTATTAAAACAACGCTACTTTATCACGGCTAAGACTTCTTTAAAGTGGTCAGTATCCGCCCCTTTCATTAGCTCGAAAATACACATTTCTAAACTGGTAATACACGCACCTTTATTTTGTATTTTTCTCAGTGCAACATCAATATTTGACTGTAAGAGGGAAGAAACGCAATCTGTAACTACTTCAACTTCAAAGCCCTCTGCGATTAAGCCTAGTGCAGTTTGGTAGACACAAATGTGGGCTTCAATGCCTGCGACTAACCATTGCTGCCTTCCGGTTGCTTTTACCGCTTCTTTAATCGATTTTTCAAACAAGGCATTGAAATTATTTTTTTTGTATGCGATATCTGAATCATTCATTAACTCAGATAACTCAGGTATTGTTGCCCCTAATCCTTTAGGGTTCTGTTCAAGCCATATGATAGGGATAGATAACAATTGGCAGCACTTAAGCAGCTTTTTCGTATTAGTGATAAACAATTCGCTACCTTGGACCATTCTCGCTAGGCTGCCCTGCACATCGACTAAGATTAATCCACATTCGTTTACTTTAAGCATTGGTTCTCCTTTTTATGACAACGTTAAACACTATCGAGCATGTCATAAGACGTTATGGCTGGTGCCTGAACAAGGAAGTTAAGTAACATTGAGAAATCTCCTCGCTCTTCCCTCCAACTCAGATAATCACCTAAATCAGATTCATTGTCCCAATAAGCCGTAATAATGAATTTATCGTCAGATAAGCGAGAAGCTTGTGCACCTTTGCTGCCTTGAAATCTTCTTGTTTCTGGTAAAATTCGTTTAAAGAAAGTCAGTAATTCATCACCTTGACCTTTCCTTGCTTCAAATTCAAAAATTGTTAATGTTGTCATGTCTTTTCCAAATAATTAATTATTGTAATAAGGTGAGTGATGGATATTTACAGCCATCATTCACCTTAGAATGTCGCGTTCACAACGTCTAACGCACTAAGTCTAATAATTTTTCAGTGCTATCAACATTACAATAACCAAAACTCAATGCAGCCATGAATGCATGATGAACATCATTTGCAGACACTGTCACGCCATTAAACTCAAGTGCCAAGGTTGCACAAGCGTCGTGCGCGACATGACATTCATAGCCCAAATCGACAGCAGCACGTGTGACAGCGTCAATACACATATGGCTCATTGCGCCAACAATAATCAATTTTTCAACATTGAGCTCTTCAAGAATTTTCTGTAACTGAGTATCTCGAAAACTATTTATTTGATGCTTTAGTACAACAGACTCACCTGCGATGGGCGCTACACTAGGGTGGATCTTTGCACCATCAGAGTTAGGCAAAAAGAATGGTGCCTCGTTAGACGGAAACTCATGTCGAACATGAACGACTGGTATGTTGTTTTTTCGACATTGAGACAACAAAATGACCGCGTTGTCTGATGCTTTTTCAGTGCCAGACAAAGGCCATTTGGCGCCGTCATATGTTGGATAGTAATCGTTTTGTAAATCGATAAGTAATAAAGCCGTGTTAGACATAATAGTTTCTCTTGTGTGGTGTATGTTATTTGATGAATCTATTATGTGACACATCAGCCCATAACACCGATGGCGTAACTGCCATTAAACAGTCTAAAAGTGACAAACATTATAAATAGCATATTGTTCAGTGACTTTTAATGAAAACAGCCGATGGCACTTTTAACCCGAAGATAAATCGAGTGATCGTAAACCGCTTAATCATTTCATAGCCTATAGCGCACCCTAAGAAAGTACTCACAATTAATAATATTGGTTCAACAACTCCTCCTAACTCAAACTTTGCTAACCACATGGCAAAAACAATAATTAACGACACCAAGGTAAAACGGCTTCATTCATATACGTTAAAAGCGGATGTTTTTTATTTAAATGTGCGCCTGAAAATCCTAAAATAGCGAGTAGCCAAAAAACCTTATTGACCGACCATATCCCCCCCAGGACCAATTAATAAACTCATCGTCAAAAAACTAGACAAAGAATTTATTATTTATATTGATGAAATAGAGTGGCTTGAATCAAATGGTAATTACGTGAATTTGCATATAAAAGACCGGATATATCCAACACGAGCCACATTAGGTCATTTTATAGAGCAAATTTCTGACCAAGGCTTTTTCCGCATCTATCACTCTTATCGGTGTTAACTTAAATATTGTGGCTTCAATAACTCCCCAACAAAGTGGCGACTGTGAATACTTTTATTTAGTAGAACACGTTTTTAAGCCAATAACTTTATAAAGTGGACAAAAGCTCACCAGCCCCGTCATTAAAGGAATTACCCCTACCCAACCCCAAGCTGTTTGTGGCCCAATAAAGACCAAACTTAGTGCGATTACGCCAACTAATACTCGTAAAACTTTATCAATACTTCCTACATTTCTCATGTACTTCTTCCTAGTTAATTGTTAAATAATCTAGTCCTAAATTTACATTTAAAGCGCAAAGGTCACAGTGACAAAGTCACACAAGAGCAGTACTAGCTAATTTATTTAGTTGAGCGCGATCGAGCAGCTGAATTTTCCCGCGCGATAAAACGATTAGCTTTTTGTCTTCAAAGCTTTTTAACTGGCGGCTAACAACTTCACGCGCGGTTCCCAGCTCAGTAGCCAAACATTGATGGGTGGTTGCAAGCAAGTCACTGTTGCTACCAACTAACTGCTTAGCTAATCGTACATCAATGCGGTTAAAGCTCACTTCCCCCACAAGACTAATAACATCACATAAACGTTTGGCGTATGTATTAAAGACAAATTCACGAAAGCTAGCCGACTGTGCTAAACCAAGATTAAACATATTTGATGGAATAATTAACGCTTCCACATTACTTTCGCTAACGCCCTCAGCTGGGTAATGATTATTCGCAAGTAAACAAGTTGTTGTCAACGTACACGATTGCTCTTTTTTAACACGGTAAAGTACAATTTCACGTCCACTTTCACTACGTGTAAAGACTTTGACAACGCCTTTGGTCACTAACAAATAATTGTCACATTGACTGCCTTGATAAAAAATAGTCGTGTTGGCAGGCAAGTTAACTTTCTTTGCAAAAATCAATAATATCTCGGCCAATAACATCGCTAATTGAAGGAAATAAAGGCATATGGTTTTGTTCTTAAAAACGTTAATGGGGCTAAACAATGACAGCGTATTCAGACAATGTATAGCGTTTCATGCATCACCGTTAACTTATTACAAGTTAACGGTTTTATATTTTCAACATTTGTAAATATTGTGTTTCATTAGTCGTTAAAAATCGATGATCATTTTATTTTTCGGCTCGGCCACATCGAACTAAATACGCCATCTTTTTTAATTATTCCATGATAAATGGCAGCGCCAATATGCAATACCAACAATACCATGAGTGTATTTATGCCCAATTGATGAAGGTTGCGCAACATGTCAAAACTAACCTGATTATATTCACCCAGCGTGGCCAAGTTAATCTGACCGAATAAAAGTACAGGTAATTCATGAGCCCGAGCGGTTAAATACCCCGTCACTGGCACATAAAAAAGTAATAAGTAGAGTGCTAAGTGCCCTACTTTAGCCATGTTTTTATTCATGGCAGTCAAATTATGTGTTGGCCTAACTGACTTAACAAGAAAACGTTTACTCACGCGGATAATAAATAAAATGAAGATCACACTGCCAATTGATGAGTGGCCCACCAACATTTCGAGTTTGGCGGCGTCGGTGTTCGCTTGAGCAAACCCAAATGTCGCCATAAACATCAATATAACGAGCAAGGCCATGATCCAATGTAACCACTTATACCCTTTGTCGTATTGAGCGTTTTGCTGATTATGTTTTATTTCGCTATTCATAGTATTGTGTCCAAGTTTTAGTTGCCTAACTATAACTATTGTTAAATAATTAATAATCACCAAATTATTCAAAAGATTGTTTTCTGTGACGAACAATGATTTAAACCAAATTCGTATTTTTGTCTCTGTTGCCCAAATGCAAAGCTTTACCAAAGCCGCTGAAATATTAAAAATAGAGAAGTCGACGGCAAGCTCTAAAGTATCTCAATTGGAAAAGAGCTTAAACATACGCCTATTACAGCGCACGACTCGAAAAGTCAGTTTGACCGAGGCTGGGCAGCAATATTTGTCTTTTTGCTTAGCGGCCCTTGAGCAACTAGACAAAGGCGCGCAATTTATTAATCAGCTGAGTGAAACGCCACAAGGGCTGTTAAGAGTGTGCATTCCACCCAACTTGGCCGATGTGTTATTAAAGAGCCTTATTCCAAAGTTCTTAAAACAATACCCAAAGGTGCAACTTGAAATAATTCAGACTAATAAACACCATGATTTATTGGATGAAAAGTTTGATTTAGCCATCCAGTTTAGCACCCAAGAAATTAAGGACAGCAGCTTCATTTATCGAAAGATCCACCATTCAGATTGGATCATTGTCGCCAGTAAAGAGTATTTAGCCACGCAGCCCGACATTACCAACCTTGAGCAGCTTAGTGAGTTAGATAATATAGCCTGTTTAAATGAAGGCGAAAATTCTTACTTTGTTCAAACCCCTAATATTGTATTCAAAGATAGAAAGGTTAATTTCAAACCGCGCTTTTTGATTAACAACATGGGCAATGTTATTCAAGCGGTCAAGCAGCATATGGGCTTTGCTGTAGCCCCTAAGGGCATGGTATCGGCTGATATACAGTCTGGGCTGCTTACTCAACTATTTGCTGAAGTCTCACTGCCCAGCTCTGCTTTGTATTTAGTGTATCCAAGTAGAAGCGGTCAGCCGGCCAAAACGAAAGCCTTTGTTGAGGTGATGATGCAGTGGAGTCATCTATCATCAACTTAGTCATATTAAGCTTTTCTAAAACGCTCTGTAATTGAGTATCGCGAAAGCTGTTTATTTGATGCTTTAATATAACGATTTCATTTGTTGTCGGCGTAACTCTCGCATTAATTTGTACCCTTGGAGATTGGCGTAAAAAACCGGCGCTTCATATGTTGGAAATACAGTCAGTAAAAATACGGAATTGCTTGCCGCTTGTCAGTGTCTAACAAGGCCAATTTCTCCCCTGAATACGTTGAAAATAACCGTTTTTAACTCAATTAATAATAATGCGTGCTAGACATAATAATCTCTCAGTGTTGTTTCAACAGTTTGAGAGCGCTATTATGCGAAACATTCACCAATTACACTCATGGCGTAACGGCTATAAGCAGTCTAAAAATGACAAAAAATATCAGCATAATCATTATCGATTATCCACACGCATTACAAAGCGCTGTTCAAGGATTTAATGAATTATTTTTAATTGCTAACAAGGTAATTTTAGAAAATGAACTTGATATGCAATTTGATGTTTGCATTGTCCAGCCTAACCATGAATTAGAACATCTGGCTCCCAGTGATCTTGTTATTCTTCCCCCAAATTTAGATGGTCATTATTACAATGCCCCGCAACAACATTTATTAGATTTTTTGAATAATGCACACAAAATGGGTTCTATCTTATGTTCCGCTTGTGCTGGTGCTTTTATACTGGCGCAAACAGGTTTATTAAACAAAAGAGCTGCAACAACACATTGGGGATTAGCGCATGATTTTGCAGATAAATATCCTGATGTCGATCTTAAAATAGAAAATTTATTGATCAATGACGGTGACATTATTAGCGCAGGCGGATTGATGTCATGGATTGATTTAGGGTTAGAAATTGTGGCCCAATTTTCCAAGCCACATATTATGCGATCGCTTGGAAAACACTTAATTGTAGATACAGGAAAGCGGGAGCAGCGTTATTACGACAGTTTTTCACCTAAACTAAATCATGGAAATAAAAAAATATTAGTCGTTCAGCATCATATTCAGACACATTATGATGAACCACTAAATATTGTGACGTTGGCTCAATTAGCTTATATGAGCGAGCGAACTTTTTTACGTCAATTTACCAAAGCCACCAGCTTGAAGCCGATGCAATATGTTCAAAGAATAAGAGTGCATAAAGCCTGTGAACTGCTGGAGTCTACAACTCATAGCTTTGAGAAAATAGCCTTTTGCATTGGCTATGATGATGCTAATAGTTTTCGTAAGGTTTTTATAAAAATTATGGGATTAAGCCCCACTGCTTTTAAAGCACGGTTTGTTTAGAAAAACATTCGCAGCGGAATTAATGACAAATACACTCAATGCTAAGAGAGACTTGATGGGTAACTCTTGAGCGGTAACTAAGGCTGTGTCGTTGGTGAACTAATCGCTTCATTAATAATGCGTGTAAAAACACCTTCATCTTTCATTTTAGTAATCTTAGCGTTCACTTTATCAATATATTTTATGTATTGTGACTTCCTTGAAAATCCCATGTGTATTGGCGTTAATGAAATAATATGAGGCAAAATATCAAATTGTTCAGCCAGTGCTAATCGCTTCGCTCCACTCATAAATTCATAGTTATTTGAGATTGCGTAATCAGCGCGTTTAATTGACAGCATGGTTATCATTTGTCGCTGTGACGTAACTGGATGTAGAGAAAGTTGAGGTTTAAATTTCTCAAATTTACGGCCAAATTGTTGCCCTTGAATAAATAATCCTTTTTTTCCAATCAGATCTTCTAAGGCTGAAAATTTAAATGCTCGTCCTTTAGGTACAAATACTGAGACAGGGATATCGGCATAGGCAACTGAATATCTAATATATTCACTACGCTCTTGGGTTTTATTAAGCACTAACATGGCATCAAGCTGACCATGACGTAGTTGATGCATGGCTCTGCCCCATGGCAATATTTGAGTATTGACTGGGACATTCAGCTCTCCAAATATTTCAGTGGCAATGTCTATAATTGGCCCTTGTAAATGAGTCCCCTGGCTCTGAGCCCAGATTGAATTGGGCGCAGAAATAGAGATAGATGCCTGTAGAGGCAGTGAGCAGCAAAACATTAAACTGAAAAATATTGATGCCTTTCTTAACAAGTTCACTCTCCATAGCAACGTAGAACTACGATTTATGATGGCTAATTTAATTGTTTCTACAGTGTTCTATACAACCCTTTTGTGTGATGCCGTAAATATTCTTAATACCTTATATTGATAATATCTGCATAATTTTTCTTGTAAAGGAAAAATTAACAGACCTGAAAAATGCTTTATGACTCGAGTGTATTTAATAGAAAGTGCATTTATGGCGATTTTCAGTTTGCATTGCAATTTAGGAATTCGCATTTTAACAATCCCATAAAATGAAGAACAAATAAGAACCTATAAGCCTTCAAAGGCAAGCTATTGCTGTGATTGATAGCATTTATCGCTCTGTGGTATGTCAATTGCAACAATCAACAATATCTAACTATAATTCTAACAAAGGCTATTCAATGATGGAAAAGTCCATGAGATTTCATAAACGAGTAATCAATGCTGTAGCGTCAACATTGATGTTATTTGCTCTACCAAGTTACGGTGATTTTTCAGACAACCTCAGGGTTAGTGTGGATGCAAGTGCTCGTTTAAATACAAATAAAGCTGCCGGTAATTCGAGTCGAATTTACGCACTTGGTTTAGATACTCATAAGGTATTTAGTAACGAAACTGGTGATATTGGTTATAGCGTTGGACAACTATATTTCACTAAATTATCAAACCAGACTCCATTTCCATTTATGTTTGATTCAAGTGATGATCAACAATTTATTATTCGTGAAGCGCATATCAATTACACGGCAGGACCAGCATGGCTGCCAAATATTAGAGTAGGTCATTTTACCCTGCCCTTTGGTCTTGAAGAGAGCATTGATACTAACGGACGCTTACTCGATTACAATCACGGTAAAAATTTAGGGACAAAATTAGATTGGGGCATTGGATTTAATAAGGTGTTAAATAACCTGCAATACAATGTGACTTATATGATGGGAGGCAAAGATGATCCCAAAATAGTAAATGATTCTTATATTTATGTGGGACGCCTTGGTTCATTAGATCATCTGGACTTTATTATGGGCTTCTCTTTTTTAGACGCAAAAATTGACAATATTGAGCGAAAACGATTGGCTTTTGATTGGCAATATTATTGGCAAACATGGGGATTAATGGGCGAAATAGCCTTTGGTAAAGACAATAAAACGACGCACCAATGGTTAAAGGAAAAATATAGCTTGCTGGAATTGAGCAAAACATCTCTTGATGAGCAACTTAAGATATATGGACAGTATATTTTAACCGACAGAGAAAATGACACTAACACCCAACAACTAGTCAACATTGGATTAAGTTATCAAATAAACACGCAATTGGAGTTAAGCCTATCGAGTCGCAGGCAATTGAATACGCCTTTAGCTGGCAAAAAACAACACCTTCTACGAGTCCAATTAAGGTATAGGTACTAATATGAAAGTCATTATATTCTTTATGCTGTCGATGCTGTTCTTGCCTACTGCATATGCTGAGGCCTACTGCTCTTTGCGAGATCCCGTATCGCAAATAAGACAGCTCTATCCACAAAAAACAAATCAACTATCCATCGTTAAAGCCGTGGATAATCAAACTCGAAAACAAGTACAACTTGCTTTGCCTCGCAACGACCTTCACTTTAGCGAACTGGGCAAGCACACTCTATATGTCGCCATGAAAAACACCAAAGCATTAGGTTATGTACATGTGAGATCAGAACAAAGCAAATGGGGATTGGTAGAAATTGTATGGGCAATAGATAAAGATCTTAGAATACAAAACTTTGCGTGTCAGCGCTGTCGCAGCCCAAAGAAAGCAATTATTGAGAGTGACCTTTTTAAAAAGGCATTCATTGGCAAAAACCTTCAAGAGCTAAAAACGCTGCTAAATGAAGATGGTTTAACCGCAAACATCGCGTTGGTTGATAATGCTAACAATGCACCAGAGCTAACCAGTGTTGTTCTTAGAAGCGCTTTAAAAACGCTATTGATTACTGATTTGTTGTGGGGAAAAGAATTGAAGTTACTTAATCATTAAACGCCTTTCTCGGCTCTTTTAAAGGATAATAATATTATGAAAATATCTAATTATAATCAGTTATTAGCCGTTTCAACGCTGGTCTCAGGCATGATTATTTTTGCCACGCTATGGAGTCAAAATCAAAAAGTAGAAAGCATTTCTCGTGCACATTTTGAGTCGAGACTATTAGCCCAAACGGTTAATCATATATCGACCATGTCACAAGCATGGCTAACCACCCAGGACTTATTATTTTCTGGTAAACAAACCTACCTCGTTAATGGCATCAACATTCAATCAAAGCAATTAACGCAAACCTTGTTAGCAATAAAAACAACGGATAAAAGTAATAACAAATTAATACAGCAACTGATCGGCACTATAAAAAACAACAAAACTGTTATCGATTCTTTTGCACAATTAACACAAGTAGATGACAAGGTTTGGCAATCGACTATTACAAAGTCTGATTCATTAACAACCCAATACGTCACGACCTTAGAAACACTATTACAACAAGTTTCAGTGGATAACTTTGCATTAGAGAATAAATTAACCGATGCCAATAATTACTTAGTGATACTGACTTGGGGAATCATTTCGTTATACCTCATATTTATCTCTTTCATTGTGACATGGTTTAGCAAGTATATTGTCAAACCAATAGAGAACATCACCGAAGTCGCTCAGCAATCAAATGAGCTTGGGCAAGAGCAATATGTGGAGTTTATACAAGAAGATGCGCCAGCAGAGGTTATTGCTTTGTCCTCGGCGATTCAATCATTTACTCAGCGAATTACCATAGAAAAACAAAAAGCAGATCAAGAGCGTCGCAATGTCATTAATAAAAACAAACAAATAAAAGCCATAATGAACACCATACCTTGTTCTTTATTATTGCTAAATGATCACGGAGTCATACAAGAATGTAACCCCGAGGCCTGCAAGCTATTCGCAAAGTCAAAAAATGAAATAATGACTGAAAATATTGCAATATTCTTACCCGTACTTTCTATGCTAGACGGTCAATTTGATACAAAGATGCTATTGAGAAGTATGGAAGAGTCGTTATTAGCCCCTAGCTTTGAAAATCCACATATTGAGTTTTCAGGTCGCGAAATAACAATAAACGGATCGATTAATTACCTGTTAACTATTTCTGATATTAACGAAAGAAAACACAGCCAAAAAGCATTATCATCGCTGAATCAACAACTTGTTAACGCTGAAAAACTAGCTTCAATCGGACAGTTGTCCGCAGGTATAGCCCATGAAATAAACAACCCTGTGGGATTTATTCATAGCAATCTTGATGTGTTAGCAGATTATATTAAGCCGTTAACTGATTACATAAACCTCGCTAGTGAAGCCGACCAGCAAGAACAAGCGAAAGTGTTTTATCAAGAAAATGACTTAGAGTATATTATTAATGATATTGGTCCTTTAATTAAGTCTTCCCTAGAGGGCACAATAAGAATTAGTAAAATAATTAAAGACCTAGGAAATTATGCCCATGTTGATAGTAAAACACCTGAATTAATCAGTATTGATAATTTAATAGAGCAAAGCCTGACACTTGTGGCCAACGAACTAAAATATAAAGTAAAAATTGTGAAGAATCTTAACGCCAAGGTGAGTGTGATGGGCTTTCCACAAAAGTTACTTCAAGTGTTTATTAATATGTTAGTGAACGCCTCTCATGCCATCGAAAATACCGGTCGTATCTCCATTTATTCTTGCATTGTGAAAGGCGAAATAAATATTCGTTTTGAAGATGACGGTTCAGGGATTAGCCAGGAGCATTTAAAAACTATATTCGACCCATTCTTCACGACAAAACCCGTGGGCAAAGGGACGGGTTTAGGGTTACATATCGTTCGTTCAATCATAGATGAGCATGACGGACATATTGAAGCGAGCTCAATTGTTGGGCAAGGCAGTAAATTTGAAATATTCCTACCTATACACAGTGGTACAGAACTAAACAATGCAGCGAATAAACTCGAAAATATAACCCTTGATGACGTTAACTTAATCGGAAAATGAAATGTCAGTGACCAAGCAGTAATACGGTCAGCTTACTACGACTAAGCGTATTAATATCGTTGTTCAAAAAATCCGACACTCGAATAAATCAATATCTATGCTGTTGTTTTATATAAAAGCGATAATAAGCTACTAAGTTGCTGCACAAGAACACAATTTCCATTAACACCGCCAGTGGCGAGTTAATCAATAAGTTATGCAGCAACCAAAACCCGGTACCTATTATCATTAATTGTCGCAGTCGCTTATCCTGTTTATTAAATGCTGCAGCGGTTTGAAATAACGATCCCATAAGACTGAATAAACTCGCGATCGAAGAGAACGTGAATAGAGTCATAATGATAGCGCTAGCCATAAATAACCAACGATAATATTTAGCCGTCGTAAAAATGCTCATTACATAACGGACAGTCGCGATAGCCATGACACCTGCAGCGGTCCATTGTGATAACAGCATAAAATGCTCGCAAATTAAAACACCAGCCACACTCAAACAACTTACAATGTGTTGACGTTTTTTAAATTGAAACGAGGCAATATCAAACACAATAGCGATTGCAATTAAAAGCTGGGATAAAACAAAATCTGACATAGATATCTCGGAGATCCAAAAAACGTATTATCAAAGATGATGCTTTAAAAGCGATTAACTTATGTTAATGCACTCGCCGTTTATTTATTGTTGGTTAATGCGTTTTTTTATTCTGGATAAGCTAATAGGGCTAATACTAATGTAGGCAGCCAATTGTTTATCATTAAGGCAGGTTAACCATTGCGGGAAGTGTTTCGCCATATGAATATAACGTTGCTGTGGATTGTTGAGCAGAAAAAATGTTTCTTTGGCTTCTTTATATAATAATTGCTCTGTTAGCAGAGTAGTTTTAGCCAATTGCCAATGCTGGGTATCTAGTAATGTTAAAGGTAATCGAATGATGGTTGCATCGGAGAGTGCTTCAATTTGAAAGTCAGCGTTCGAATTTGTTAACCAGCAAGCGTATAAAAAGCAAAACTCGCCTTCGAAATAATACTCCTTGCAAAATTCACTGCCTTCATCCCCATAATGACAAGCGCGTAGAACACCTGATTGAATTAAGTAACCAAAAGATTGAGGATCACCTTGGCGTAACAACACCTTACCAGCCTCTACTTTAATACTTTTAACAGCAACAGCCGTCGATTCTATCGCTGCATTAATTACACGTTGTACATTCGAATCCAAAGTATAACTTACCAATTAGCTCATCAATAAACACATTATCTCACAATAAACTCATCAACCAAAAAAATCGGGTCAGAACAAATTTAACTTCCAAAACAATCTAGGCAGACTTAACCAAATCAATAAATGACCTAACAACAAACAGGTACTATCTTAAAAATCTAAAATCGGGTCAGAACAAATTTAACTTCCAAAGCAATCTAGGTAGACTTAACCAAACTAACAAATCTTCAAACAATAAATTGGCACTGTGTTTAATTTTGGTCTGACCCGAATTTATTTTTGGGGCGTCCTCTTTTCATCTGAGTCATTTTACATCCTGTTCGATGTTCAATCTCATCTAAAAAACCCTTGGTCCCAATTGCAGTTCCACGCTTAGTCGCCACTCTTATATCTGTTAATAGTTTCCCATCAAACTGAGTATTAAACAGTTGTTGATAGCTGCCCAAGCGAGTTAGTTTGGATTGACCTAGGGATAGGTATAACGGGTGTGGAGTACAGAGATCTGATACTTTCCCCAGTGCGTTAATTTGATAACTCGACCACAAATACTTTGCAGGATCATCAACCATGTTCGCTCGAACAGGGTTTAATTCAATGTAGAGATACAATCGAAGAAGGTAAGATTCCTCTTGTACTAAACATGACTTATAACGTCCCTCCCATAATGTACCAGTTCGCTTATAACGAACGTTAAAATATCTAACGTATTGTCGTCCTAATGCTTGCATCATAAGACTAATTCCGTTGACGAGACGTGGAGTGCAGAGTAAATGTACGTGGTTAGTCATAAATACCCACGCATGAATATCTACGCTAAACTTCATTGAATATTCTTTTAGCCAACTCGCATATGTCGCCATGTCTTGATCACATGCAAAACAGGCTTGGTGATTATTACCTCGTTGTATGACGTGTTGAGGAACGCCAACGGGACAAATCCTGGGTAATCGGGCCATAATTATCTCACTACAATATATGTTAAGAGAAGTTAACTATAGGCAATAAAATAAATTTTGTTCTGACCCGATTATTATGGTTAGTTGCGGCGACGTCTTAGCATAGCGCCCATGCCAAGCAGGCTAAACATTGATATGAGTGATAATGAACCACCACTCGATTTCAGTTGTGGAACGTCTTCAACCAACATGACTGTTTGTTGAGATGATTGACGCTGCAAAACTGCTACTCGGCTTTGATCTGTTAATTTGGCATCACGTAATTCATAAGGTTTTGACAATGTTGAGGCTGCCAAAATATTTTTATCAAATTGTAAATCAACGGTTTGCTCACCCGGCGATAAATAATAAGCCGAACTACTACGCATTAGTGGTTTACTTTGACCATTTTCATCCCGGCCATATACCACACCACTGATTTCGTACCGGCCTTCGCTCGCCACTTCTAAATTGACAGAAGCATGTTCATAAGATGCACCCTCTATGGTCATTCTTGCTGTTGGCGCAGCTACTGCAAAGGCCATTTTACCAACGCGCATTACCGTATTATTCCCCTCTTTGACTTGGGATCTAACATGCAATTCATGCAGTTGTCCCCGAGGAACATTCTGCGTAACAACGGGGAGGCTCAGCTCATAGTTATTGCCATCGTTAGCACTATTAACAGCAACATAGCTCACTTGTTTCATTTCACCATTAGGTGTTTTGATGTAGGCGCGATGATCAATGTTATTCATCAACGCATCTTGCTTAGTCATATTTACGCTGAAATTAACCTGTCCTCCTGCAATGTAACTTTGCTGATTTGTTGCCAGTGATTGGCGGTATATCGATCCTTTTTCTTTCACATTAACGATATATTTTTGAGTAGGTTCGAGTGATTGTGCAACACGTAATTGAAATTGTCCTGTACCAGCTGCTGCAGACATTTTTACGGCACTTGAGTTTGCAAGAATGCTCGCCGTGGCCATTTTTTCTTGGCTAACGCGGTGACTAAATGCCTTGGGAATAAGTTTCGTATTCTTGCGTAATTCTAATTGTGCTGGGTCAATAGCATGATCGGTCGGTAAATATTGACCTGCGCTTTGTTTTGCCGACAATCGAATCAACGCCTCTGGCTGATTGATAGTTAACTCAATACCTTGATTAAGTGTTTGGCCATCCACTTCTAACCAAAATTCATCACTTATCGATTCAAAGCTGTCTTTGACTTTAAACATGGCAACACCAGCGCTAATTGCCTGACTGAAATGAACGCTCTTTTTTTCGATGGCATGATTAGGGGCTGCTAAGTTAACAAGTTGCGCGCTGCTTGGCGCCAAACCTTGTGCGTTAGAGTAATTCACTTGCATAACAGTGATCGCACCAATCATAAGTATTGTTAATGTAGATAATTTCATGGTCTATTCCTTAAATATCATGGCGAATAATGGTGTCTAAATTAAAACAATTGCGTCTGCTTTGCTGATGACTCAATGGCTCACCACCTTTTGTGCGCTGCTTGTCTACAAACCACGTTGTTCCGGCGCCACTTTGTGATGAGCAATTTAGAAAACCGTCTGAACAAGAATCTAGCCAGTTTTGCGTTGTTTCTAAGGCGACTTGATATTGATACCCCGCGCAATAGCTATCACCATCCCAAAATGCAGAGTCAACATCCGAGCCAACTATCGCTTTGAATATTTTAGGCAAAGCAGGACGCCCCACCGTGCCTAACAAGAAGTTTTGGTTGTAGTAATTCATCCAACTCACTTGCTGCTGCTTCACTGCATCAGATCCATAACCGAGCAGCCAACCCAATGAACTTTCAAACGCATTACCTTGATGAACGGCATCCGCTAATGGCGTCCCTAAACTAGAGGGAGCAATGGCAATAACCTTAGAAATAGAAGTGACTATGGATGGATAGCGGCTGTCATAGGTAGGGTTTGACATAATCCAACGAATGACATTGCCACCATTGGAATGAGTAATGATGATTAATTCATCAATATTTTTGTTATTAATGAATGTCGTTAACTGAGTCGCTAAACAACCGGCGGCTTTTTCGTCCCACATAAACTGGTCAAAATCGCAATTTACTACCGTATGCATGGCTTGATTACTTAAACCTTTATTGACGGAGTTTACAAAATCTGCGGTCCAATAATCATTGTACGCATCTGTTTGCGCGCCTGTTCCGTGTACAAAAGCAATGCCTTTGGTCGCCATTACGGGTGAACTAATTAACCCAAACATGACAAACAACGTAGATAATATTTTTCTCATGATGTTTCCTTTTTTATTGTTATAATGCGTCAGGTCTAACCTCCGACCTTTTAATTGCAACAATTTTGTAACATCATGTTTTTTTGTATGCAAGCAATAATTTAAAAGCCATTTCATAGACATTTCCGTCATTTCCCAACATGCGTATTAAGTAATTACTCTAAAACAGGAATGATAATATGATGAATAATAGAAAGGTGTGAACACACATTTATTGATTATTGTTTAAACAACTGTTCAACCAGTTTAAAAATTATTTTTACTGTTTCAAACAATTAATAGAATTATGATTTTATCCGTACTTTTTTGTACCACAGACTTTGACGGTAAATTAAGATGACTCCACGAAAATCAACTAACTTGCGCGGCATTTCAAAATAAATAAGCCGCACAATTAAATGATTAACAAAATGCATTGAGAGACAGCAGCTGACATAGCCTATAAATAATTAACGCAACAACTTATCAAAACGACACCATCATGATAAAGTTAATAAAATGAATAAAAGTATCTGATAAATGACCAAAGAAATTACGAACCTCTTAGCACAAGCACAATCATTATGTAGTGACCGCGGCGCACGCTTTACTCAAACGCGTCAGAAAGTCCTAGAGTTGATGCTTATTCACGGCGGCGCTGTCAGTGCTTATGATTTACTTGATAGTTTGAAGGAAACAGACGGCGGTGCAAAACCTCCCACAGTTTACCGCGCGCTTGATTTTTTATTGGAGCAACATTTTATTCATCGCGTTGAATCTCAAAACGCGTTTATTGCGTGCAATCAGTTTTCTGATGACCACCAATTACAGCTATATATTTGTGAGCGTTGCCAAGAAGTACAAGAAGTACATTCTCCGCAAATTCAACAATCGTTAAATGAACAAGCAAGGTTGAACGATTTTCAAATTCATAGTCAAACTGTTGAGGCAAGGGGCCTGTGCCATAACTGCCGCCAAGACTAGACTAGATTTAATTACACAAAGGATGACATAACATAATGAACGCTGATTTTATAAATCCCTTTTTAGAATCCTTGCTGAATGTTTTAAAGACAATGGCAAGTACAACATTGATCCCAGGAAAACCTGCACTCAAACAAACCTCAACAGCTCACGGTGATGTATCTGGTTTAATTGGTATGGTAGGTCCCAATACTAAGGGATCTTTATCTATTTCTTTTGAAGAATCATTAGCGTTGAAAATTATGATGCGAATGTTAGGTGAAGCACCAGATACCGTTGATGATGAAGTAACTGACATGGTAGGTGAAATTACCAACATGGTAACCGGTAGCGCTAAAAATATATTGGGCGAGAAAGGGTATGAATTTGATATGGCAACGCCCGTTGTTGTATCTGGAAAAAACCATAGTATTTCGCATTTGTCTGATGGCACAAAAATTATGATCCCATTCACGTCAGAAGATGGTAATGCCGTTATCGAAATCTGTTTCGATAAGTAACACTGATCAATAAGGCGAGTTTTCACTCGCCTTTTTAATACTCCCCCCCCTATATTTCATCATTTAACATCATCTTTTAAAATATATTTCATCTAAAAATTATCGATAATTCCTTAACTTAGATCATAAACTCCAATACTTACGTTAATAAACAAGATAATGATATTGATTATCATTTGTTTAAATGTAAAATAACGCCAAATCATTCGTTTACTCAGTCATTGGAATCAGTATGTTCAAAACTAAACCAAGTATTATTGCAAGTGCCGTTCTTCTTTCTTTAGGTTTAAGTGCATGTGGTGGTAGCTCAAGCAAAACAACTACACCTACGCCAACTCCAACAAACACAGCTCCTACAGCTGTTGTTTTATCTGCTAATACAGTTGAAGAAAATGCTGTTGCCGCTGTCATTGGTACGCTAACAACGACAGATACTGATGCGGGTGACACATTCACTTACGCTGTTTCAGATGATCGCTTTGAAATTACTGGTGCTGAGTTAAAACTAAAAGCTGACAAATCGATAAACTTTGAAAAAGAAACGTCAGTTACCTTAAGCGTAACGGTAACAGACAGCGCTTCTAATACTTATGTTCAAGAGTTAACAGTGAATGTGACCGATAGTGATGGTGTTAAAGCAGTTATTGACGCATTAACCGTTCCTACAACGTATGCGTTTACGAGCAAATTTGAAGCAGACACAAGCAGTGTTAACCATTCAGGTCAAGCAGCACGCCACGTTCTTATTAGCCACTTAAATAGCTATATTGGTAATGACAGCGAGCAAGACTTTGGTTTAGCTAAAGACATTAAAGATGGTGTTATTACATCAGGAGCACTGGCTAAAGCAAAATTAATGCGTATGTATGCTTCTACTGAAGCGCAGTGGGACGAAGATGCTGATGATGTATTAACTGTGACCACAACACCTACTGCAAAGCAAACAACATTACGTACTATCAGTAGCTCTCATAAAAATCTGCAAGGAAAAATTGCGGGCAACGATGGCGCAGACTCTACCCAACATAAAGATTGGACAACAGAGTTAGTTGGTTGGAATGATAAAGGCTCTGTAACGCCAGATGGCGTAGTAGTCGCATTAATTGATCAACTAGCAGCAAATGTTCAAACACAAATTGATGGCGCCGTTCGTAACGACATCATTGACCAGCCAATTACTAAGCTTTACCTACAAGAAGATGGTACAGACATCAAGCAACTGGTTCAAAAATTCCTACTAGGAGCAGTAAATTACTCGCAAGGGACTGACGATTATTTAGATCACGCAACCGATGGTAAAGGTCTTAAGTCTGCTAGTGATGCACAAGATAAAGGGACTAAGTCATATACCTCTGTTGAACATCAATTTGACGAAGGCTTTGGTTACTTTGGCGCGGCGCACAACTATAACGATTACACCGATTTAGAAATTCGTGCAAAGAGCGGTCGTGACGGTTGGAACAAAGGTTATAACGATATCGACGGCGATGGCGCAATTGATTTAACCGGTGAAATTAACTTTGGTAACTCAACCAACGCTGCAAAACGTGATGTTGGAACAGTAGGTAATGCAAAGCCAACTGATTTCACTAAACAAGCATTTGATGCGTTCTTAATGGGCCGTGCAATTGTTAACAGTGCAGCTGGTCGTGATATCACAGCCGATGAAATGACAACATTATTAGAGCAACGTGACGTTGCTGTATTAACATGGGAAAAAGCTATTTCGGCAACAGTCGTTCATTACATTAATGACGTAAAAGCTGACTTAGATAAGTTAGGCGCTGCTGATTATTCTTCAAGTGATTACGCTAATCTTGCTAAGCACTGGTCTGAACTTAAAGGTTTCTCACTAAACCTACAGTTCAACCCACACACACCAATGACTGATGCACAATTTGCAATGATGCAAGAAAACCTTGGTATGAAGCCAGTATTAACTAAAGAAGAAGTAGCGGCTTACAAAGCAAAACTTGATGAAGTTAACGTTATGCTTCAAGCTGTTTACGGCTTCGATGCTGAAAATGTTGAAAAGTGGTAATTATTAAACACTAAGACATAACTAAATGGCCTGTATCTACATTAAATACAGGCCATTTTTTTGCTAAAAACAATGATAATCCTTATCATTTGTGCTTAAATAACGCCCATCTCAATACGATACACCAATCAGTTTAGTTCTAAGCTTATCATTAGCTTTAACATCAAATGTATGACTCTGGAAATATTATGACTCGACGTTCAAATTCTCTTCGCCATATAGTCGCCATTATGGCTATTTCATCAATTGCAGCATGTTCAGAAAGTAGCAGTAGTAAAGCGGGTTCAGATTTTGGTGATAAAACGCCAGTAACACCAACACCACAACCTACAACATTTAATCAAACCGCATTATTGGCTAACATTGTTGATAATATTATTACGCCTACCTATCAAAAATTTTTAACGCAAGCGACGAATCAGCAACAATCAATCAGCACTTATTGTTCATTAGAGAAAAGCTATGCAGTGGGCGATGATCGCCAGCCTATCAACACAGCGCTGTCAAATAGTAAGACGCAGTGGTTAGCCACAATGAATCAATGGCAGTTGGCAGAAGTGATGCAAATTGGTCCATTAACAGTTAACTCATCCACTTTGCGTAACAACATCTATTCATGGCCTGTTGTTAGTCATTGCGGCGTTGATCAAGACGTTATGTTTTATAAAAACGGCGCTATCAATTCTACGCCTTATGATATAACTCAGCGCACAGCCACAAGACGTGGCCTAGACGCCGTTGAATATTTAATTTACAACCCTTCTCTTGAACACAGTTGTTCTAGCGAAAAAACTGTATTAGCCACTTGGCCAGCAATGAGTGATGAAGACAAACGTGTTGCACGTTGTGAATTTGCCAATGAAGTGGCAGCAGACATTAAAAACAGCGCACAAACACTCAACACACAATGGGCTACTTATGCTACTAACCTAAAAAATGCAGGGCAAAGCGGCAGTGATTTTGCCAACGTCCATGATGGTGTTAATGCGGTAAGTGATGCGTTGTTCTATCTGGATAAAATGGTAAAAGACACCAAAATTGGTACCCCACTAGGATTATTCAGCAACGATTGTGGCGGTGTTGGCAGCGTATGTGTAGCCAATGTTGAATCACCATGGAGTCAACAATCAATTAGCCATCTCATCAATAACTTAACGGCCTTTCAACAATTATTTACGGGTCAAGGTACTGATAATAACAATACCTTAGGTTTTGATGATTACCTCATTGAAGTGGATGATAAAGCAACCAGCGATACTATCATCGCTAATACACAACAAGTCATTGATGACTTAACGAGCTATCAGGTGTCTTTAAGTTCACGCTTAACCAATGATCATAACAGCGTTGAAGCAACACATACCAAGGTAAAAGCCGTTTCCGACCAATTGAAAGTGGATTTCATCAACTCTTTAGCTTTAAAGCTTCCAACCACTTCCGCTGGCGACAACGATTAATTAAGAGAAGATCATGAAAAAATTATTATTAAGTTCAATCATTGCCAGCCTTGTTAGCGGTTATGCAATTGCCGATGAAGCGGTTAAAACAATTGATAAGAAAAAACCTAAAACGGTTAGTGAAAAGCACATCGAAAAAATTCGTATTCTAGGCAGTGCTGACGGGCTGCGCACCGAAACTGGTTCTGCTACTTTTATTGATGAAACAGAATTAGAAAGATTTGAATACGATGATATCAATCGTGTATTAGCTAAAGTACCGGGCGTTAATATTCGTCAAGAAGACGGTTACGGTCTGCGCCCTAACATTGGTTTTCGCGGCGCAACCCCAGAACGTAGTAAAAAGATCGCCTTAATGGAAGATGGCATTCTTATTGCGCCTGCGCCTTATTCTGCATCTGCCGCGTACTATTTCCCACAAGTTAGCCGGATGACCGGCGTGGAAGTATTTAAAGGCCCAGCGTCGATAAAATATGGCCCAAACACCGTTGCCGGAGCGTTAAATTTAATAACCCGCACCATTCCTGTTGATAGTACGGGCGGGTTAGATATCGCTTATGGCAGTGATGATTATAATAAATATCACGTTCATTATGGCGATACCAATGGCCGTTTTGGTTACCTTGTCGAAGCTTTAAATGTTAATGCTGATGGCTTTAAAGACCTTGATGGTGATGGTAAAACAGGGTTTGATAAAAACTCGTTTATGACGAAGTTTAACTATGATTTGTCAAACGATAGCATCAACCAATTAATTGAGCTAAAGCTCGGTTATGATGATGAAAAATCACATGAGAGTTACCTTGGTTTAACTGACAGCGACTTTGTAACAACGCCTAATCGTCGTTATGCCGCTTCGCAAAACGACTTAATGGACTGGACTCACAGTAATGCCCTACTTACGCATTTTGTTGAGGTAAATGATTTATCAGTGACCACACGCGCTTATTACAACAAATTTGAACGTTCGTGGAATAAACTCAATGGATTTGATTTTGATATACGCCTTGAAGATGTTATTGCTAAGCCGACTAACGGTGTTAATGCTGACTTTTTAGAAGTTATTAAAGGTGAGCGCGATAGCGAATCTGCCAAAGAAAACCTTATTATGGGCGATAATGCACGTGAATATTATTCATGGGGCGTTCAATCTGACATCACTAAAAGTCTTAAGTTAGCAGGTCTGACCCATGAGCTTGAAGTTGGCATTCGTTATCATGTTGATGAAATTGAGCGTATGCACACCGTCGACACATTTTCGATGCGCGGTGGCCAACTCGTCAAAACAACGACCGATGCGCCCACTCAAACGACCTTTAATACTGAGATCAGCAAAGCCTTGTCTATTTATATTCAAGACAGCATTACATTAGATGCGTTAACGCTCACCGCCGGTATTCGTGGTGAATATATTGATGCAACGTACCAAAATACCTTTAACGCTAACGATTGGTTAGACAAGAAAAGTCAAATATGGCTTCCGGGTATCAGTGCATTTTACAAATTTAACGATGAGTTAGGTTTTTTAATGGGCGCCAATAAGGGCTATGTACCGACGAGTCCTCAACAAGATCCTCAAGTCAAACCAGAAGAGAGCATTAACTATGAGTTAGGCGCACGCTTTAATGATGGTGTAACTAATGCTGAAATGGTGTTTTTCTTCAATGACTTTAGTAACTTAAAAGAAAGCTGTACCTTCTCTGCCTCGGCTAATTGTAGCGTTATCGATACTGAATATAATGCCGGAGAAGTAGACATTTACGGCATTGAAGCCAGCCTAAATCATACGCTTACATTAACAGACAATATTGATATGCCTTTGAGCGCTGTTTATACCTACAGCAAGTCTGAATTTAAACAAAGCTTTGTATCCGATTTCCCACTGTGGGGTAACGTAACCGCAGGTGATGAAGTGCCTTACTTGCCAAAGCATCAACTCACCGTGACGTTAGAATTAGCGAGCAATCGCTGGCAAGCGGCTTTGTTAGCTAAGTATGTGGGTGAAATGAAAGAAACATCAGGCACAGGTGATCATATCAACTTCGTGGGCGTTAACACGAGCGCCTTAACCGTTGTCGATTTTTCGGCTAGCCACGAAATTGGTGATGGTGATGATGGCAGTGTTTATTTAAAGTTCGACAACATATTCGATGTGGTCGAATCGGTTAGTCACCGTCCTTATGGCGCGCGCCCTAGTAAACCGCGTCAAGCCGTTATCGGCTACAAGTTATCGTTCTAGGCCTGTAGGGTCTTAATATTGTTTAAGACCCTATCTTCACATGCTTGAATCCATAACGCTTACATTGTCACAAACACTGGGATCTCTCGCGGGTTATGTCAGTGATCCTAATCAGCGTATTTATTGGCTGTATCTACTGTCGGCCTTAATTATGGCTGTGGGTGTTTTATGGTTAAAGAAGATTCCATTTGGGCGACTAATGACACCTAAAATATGGTGGCATAAATCAGCCCGTCACGACTACGCCATTTTTGTTATCAATCGATTGCTCAAGAACTTTGGCATTGTGCCTGTGTTACTTGTAATGGCCCCTATCGCGATTAGTTTTTCAACGTGGCTCGAACAGCTATTTGGCCCAGCGGCTTTTAGTAACCTGCCTAATTGGCTCATTATCACCGTTTTTACATTACTACTGTTTGTTATCGACGATTTCACCCGTTTTTTGTTGCATTATACGCTGCATAAAATTCCGACCTTGTGGGAGTTTCATAAAGTACATCACAGCGCTAATGTGCTAACACCAATGACCATCTATCGCTCACACCCTATAGAGAGCTTGCTTTATGGCGCCAGAATGGTGCTTAGTCAAGGGATCGCTGTGGGTATTAGTTATTACTTATTTGGCCCAACATTATCAATGTTAGATATATTAGGCGCTAATATCTTTGTCTTTGCGTTTAATATAATGGGATCAAATTTACGTCATTCCCATATTTGGCTTAGTTGGGGAAATTCCTTTGAGAAGTGGTTTATTAGCCCCGCCCAACATCAAATACATCACAGTGATAAACGTATTCACATCGATTGTAATTTTGGCTCAGCACTCACTATTTGGGACCGATTATTTCGCTCAGTTATTTACGCCAGCAGTGTTAAGAATCCAAACAACCTTAACTTTGGCTTGGGTAAAAGTCACCTTGCACACAACTCATTGTTTGCCATATATTGGCACCCTTTCTATCTCGCATTTGTTAAGCCAATACAATCGCTGCTCACAAAAAAATAAACCCAATCTATTGTTTCCTATATTATTGATTTAGATCAATTGAATAGACTTACGTCTGGTATAAATTCCGCCGTATATTGCGTTATCTTAGGTGATGTACTGTCATCGCTGTCGTTTAGTAAAGCTATTTCATTAATAGTTAATTATTTAAATAAGATGAACGCCATTTAATTAATAAAGGATTGCGCATGAATTTTACTTTGAAAAAAAAGCTTATTGTTTCATTTACCTTAATTCTAGTGGTGATAATGACAACTGCTATTTTTAACTTATGGTCTGTCAGTCGTGTTGCTGATATACAACATCAAATTACTCAATATCGCATGAAAACGGTTAATGCATCTAAGGATATCGACAATGGTATTAATCAATCGCTAGCAGCACTTAGAGGATTCATAATTCTAGGCAATGACCCAGCTAAAGCGAATCTAATGAAAACTAATAGAGCCATCGCTTGGTCCACTATTGACTCAAGTATTGCTGCATTAAGTGCTAATTCCCAACATTTAACTCAATCGAATAAAGCTGACTTAGCAGAACTTATTGCGACGTTAGCGCAGTTCAAAATAGTACAAAAACGCGTTGAATCCATAGCGCAATCCCCCACTAACATTCCGGCTTATCAGTTATTACTCTCCACGGCAGCACCAAAAGCAAGTGAACTACTTAATGCCTTAACGCGATTGATAGATATTGAATCAACGCTACCGGCATCACCACAACGTAAAGTACTGCTTAAGTCACTAGCTGACTCTCGTGGTTCATTAGCCACTGGCGTAGCGAATATTCGTGCTTATCTATTATCTGGCGATGCTCAATTTAAGCGACAATTTGATAGTAAATGGGCCATAAATAGTCAGCGGTTTAACGAGATCAATAATTCACTAACGTCGTTATTTAATGATGAGCAAAACATTAATTGGAATACATATATAAGAATCCGCAGAGACTTTCAGTCGTTGCCTGCTCAAATGTTTACGCTGCGCGGCGCTAAAGACTGGAATAAAGCTAACTACTTTTTAGGTATTCAAGCCGCCCCATTAGCTAAAAAGTCGTTGGCATTGCTCAAAGAAATTCAAGACTCTCAGGGCTCTCAACTAGATGTGGATATTAAAGAATTAAATGATGTGTCAGACTGGCAATATATTGTCATTATTGCCAGTGGTGGCTTTTCTTTATTGTTGTGTATTGTGATTGGTTTATTATTTTCAAAAGACTTGTTAAGCCGTTTGTTACCACTACTGGACAAAGCAAACGCGATAACCAATAACCAATTAACGGCACCAGCCTTAACTCCTCAAGGTAATGATGAGTTAACTCAGTTAACACGCGCCGTTAATGCGATGAATGATTCATTAGCCGATACGATTCGCTTAACCGCCAATACGATGAAAGAAACCTCAACCCAAGCAGACAACATTTATAATGCTAATACGAACATGTCAGACGATATTACTGTGCAAAACGATCAAATGAGCCTCATTGCTGCGGCCATTGAAGAATTATCGGCCTCGGCCTCTGAAGTTTCTAATATTAGTGCAGATGCAGCAGCAAGTGCCCAAAGCTCCTATGAAACAGCAAAGTCAGGCGGTTCAATCGTAGAGAAATCACTTAAGAAGATGGCTGAAATTAGTGGCGCTTTTGATGAGAGTGCCACATCGGTTACCGCATTAAGTCAGCAGAGCCAACAAATAGGTGAAATATTAAGTGTAATACGTGGCATCGCAGAACAAACTAATCTATTAGCTTTAAATGCAGCTATTGAAGCGGCTCGAGCCGGTGAGCAAGGACGAGGTTTTGCCGTTGTAGCCGATGAAGTTCGCCACTTAGCAAGCAGAACAACCCAAGCCACATCTGATGTGGAGGTGGCCATTGAACATATGCACAATCATACAAATGTAGCCGTTGCGAGTATGACTACTGGCCGTGAGAAAGTTGTAGAAGGTATTGGTGAATCACAAGCCGTTGCCGCTATTTTAGATCAAATAATAGATCAGGCCAGTGACGTTTCGCATCGCGTTGAAAGCATTGCGGCTACCGCAAAGCAGCAACTGACCGTCACCTTAGAAATTGCATCAAATTCGGATGAAGCCTCTCGAATGTCTCGCCAGGTCAGCGCTAGCATTAGTGATGTGGTTAGCTTATCTGAAAACGTATCTAAAACAACACACCATAATGCTTTGCAGCTTAATGAAATGATTGGGTAAGAGATAACCACTTGAAATGTGTGATTTTTGCAAGCGCAATCGACGCGCTTGCTTTTATCGACTAAATACTAGGTTATCAATCAAGCGTGCTGCGCCAAGTTGCGCGGCGGCTAAAATAACCAAGTCTTTATCATCAACGCAAGGGTCTGTTAAGTTGTCTGCTCGCTGAACATGAAAGTAGTCTGTGGTAAATAACGTATTATCTAATGTTAATGTTGCGGTTTTAATCGCAATGTCTATGGCTATTTCGCCACGAATATCGTGAGCTATCTGCTGCATTACTTTGTACAGCAATGGGGCTAGCTCTAATTCTTCTTGCGTTAAATAACCATTACGCGAACTCTTGGCTAAACCTTGAGCTGTGCGCACGGTTTCTACGCCAATGATTTTAATATCAATGGATAAATCTTCCACCATCAATTTAATCACTTGCAGCTGTTGATAGTCTTTAGTGCCAAAACACGCCACGTCAGGCGTCACTAAATTAAACAGTTTGTTAACAATAGTCGCGACGCCGCGAAAATGCCCAGGGCGTGAAGCACCGCAAAAAACATCACTTATCTCCGGCACTTCCACAAATGTCTGCGCATCAAGGCCTTTGGGATACATGATGTCTGGCGTCGGGGTAAACAACAGGTCAACACCATTATCAATTAACTGCTCACTGTCTTGCTCAAGTGTGCGTGGGTAATTAGTTAAATCGTCAGGATTAGTAAACTGCATCGGATTAATAAAAATGCTTACGACCACTTTACTGGCGTGCTTTTTAGCTTCAGTCACCAAACTGATATGGCCCGAATGTAAATTCCCCATGGTTGGGACAAAAGCAATGGTCTCTCCCGCCCTTTTCCAAGCGTTAATCTGTTGACGTAATTGTGGCTGTGAAGATGCTACTAACATGGTGATGGCTCTGCTGATAAAAGGTGAAAATGAAAGAGCGCGAATGCGCTCTTTTATGGTTTAACTACTCAAAACTATGCTCAGGTCCCGGAAAGGTTTTTGACGCAACCTCATCAACGTAAGCAGCGATAGCTTTATGAATATTGCCTGTTTGCAGTAAATAGTTTTTTGAGAACTTAGGAATGTAGCCTGATGAGATACCAAGTAAATCATGCATGACTAAGATTTGTCCATCACATTCAACGCCAGCACCAATACCAATAACAGGTATCGATAATGCTTCACTTAAACGCTTTGACAGTGCTGTAGGAATACACTCAACAACCAAAAGTTGTGCACCAGCGGCTTCCACAGCCAAGGCTTCTTCAAGAATTAAATCAGCTTGAGAAGCTTCACGGCCCTGTACCTTGTAACCACCAAAAACATTAACAGATTGTGGTGTTAGGCCTAAATGAGCACACACAGGAATACCACGTTCAGTTAGACCAGAAATGGTGTCTAACAACCATTTACCGCCTTCAAGCTTGACCATGTTAGCACCTGCCTTCATGATTCTAGCCGCGTTATCCCATGCCTGAGAAGGTGTCGAATAACTCATAAATGGCATATCACCAATGACTAATGCCCCTTGATTACCAGCATTAACACAACGGGTGTGATAACAAATATCGTCAACGGTGACAGGAATCGTCGAATCATTCCCTTGTAGCACCATGCCTAGTGAGTCTCCCACTAGAATAACATCAACACCTTGCTCACTAATAACGCTAGCGAAACTAGCATCATAAGCCGTTAAAGCAGAGATTTTAATATTGTCGCGTTTCATTTTGGCTAACTTGGCGCCTGTCGTATTCTTCTTCATGTTATCTCCTATACGCTATCGTCAGTGAAAATTTGAAGCCCATTTAGAGGACACTTATCAACTAAATTCTTAAGTGCGACATCATTAGGCAGTATCAATTTTGGGGCAATCTCATAAAGCGGGTAGAGTACGAACTCTCTAAGATGCATACCATAGTGCGGCACGGTTAATCGGGGCTCATCAATGATCAGCTCATCAATTAACAAAATGTCTAAGTCCAGTGTGCGAGGTCCCCATCGCTCATCTTTTCTAACTCGTCCGCAGTGTTGCTCAATATGTTGTAATTGATCAAGTAATGCAATGGGATCAAGTTCAGTGCTCATCTCTACAACGGCATTAATGTAATCAGGTTGCGCCTGTGGCCCCATCGGTTTAGACGCATATAACGATGAAGCAGTTAACACACTACAATGTTCTAATTGAGACAAGGCCTTTATTGCTTGCCTCGCCTTGTTCACAGGATTACCTAAATTACTACCAATGCCGATATAACAAATAGACATCTTAGGGTGTTTTTTTCTTTGGCGCGCGGCGACGACGTTTAGGGCCACTGATTTGGCGAACCATTTCACGTTGAATTTCTTCAGTGGCATGTTGGAACGTTGTCCACCACTGTGCAAGTTCAGCGGTTTCACCGCCTTCTATTTCACCGCGAACAAGTAATAAATCATAACCAGCACGAAATTTAGGATGTTGTAGTAACTTAAATGCTCGTGCACCAGCGCGGCGTGGTAAGCGAAGCTGCAAACTCCACATGTCTCGTGCCATAGCAGAGAAGCGCTTGGGAATAGACACGCTCTTACAGTGCGCGTCACACACATCATTCATGGCAACCATCATAGCATCATAAAAGTCCATGCCAGACTCTTGCATAACAACTTGCGCTTGACGTTCAATGGGATACCACAAGAATGCTGCAATGATAAATGCGGGAGTAACACGTTGATCATTGGCAATGCGATTATCAGTATTTTTACACACTAATTGAAACATTTGATCTTCTTTGCCGCCAATGTTGCCAACAAGCACTTCGGCAGAAGCTGGGAATAGAGATTCAAATAAATTGTATTCATTGAGCATTTTATAATTGGCTAATGCTTTACCCGATAAGAATAATTTTTGATATTCTTCAAATAAACGAGCCGCAGGAATTGAATGCATCAAGCCCGACATTTCTTTAATGGGAGCACGCGTCTCTTCACTAATAGTCATGTTAAGTTTAGTGGCGAAACGAACGGCTCGCAACATACGCACAGGATCTTCTTTATAACGCACACGAGGATCGCCGATCATGCGTAATGTGGCCGATTCTAAATCTTGCAACCCACCGCCATAAGCATGAATAGAATAATCAGAGATATCGTAATACAAGGCATTAACAGTGAAGTCACGACGCTCAGCGTCTTCATCAATGGTGCCGTAGACGTTGTCACGCACTAACATGCCGTTATCGTTTTGTTTACCTAGCGTTTCTTGATCAGTATTATCATGATGGCCACGTAATGTCGCAACTTCAATAATTTCACGGCCAAACAAAATATGCGCCAGTCTAAAACGGCGACCAATAAGACGACTGTTTTTAAAAAGATCCCTAATTTGTTCTGGCGTGGCATCAGTAGCAATATCAAAATCTTTTGGGTTATGGCCAAGCAATAAATCACGCACACCACCGCCTACCAAATAAGCTCGGTAACCATTCTTATGAAGTCGGTTAAGCACCTTAATAGCATTAACACTCATATTCGAACGTGATACATCGTGATCATTGCGTCCAATAATTTCGAGTGCTAACTCTTTGCTTGCTGCATCAACTGCTTTTTGACGCGTTCCCGCACCCATGACTTTGCGGCACAGTCCAATCACCTTAGAAAAAATATCTCACCCCAATAACTTTATTAAAATTTTGGTGCATGATACCTCACAAGGTAGCTAATGATAAGCCCTGAGGAAGCATTAATTGAGCACTACGTTATTAAACAGGCGCAAGGAGCAATAGTTACGATAAAATTTGAATTGAGGAGGTGATTTAAAGTTGATAATTAATGAGGATGGCCCGATTAACGATGATAATAAATATCAGCTCACTAGTAATAATGTTTAGTGAGCTGATAATTTAATATTGCTTTAGCAAAATGAATTCATCGTAAAAATAATTATTTACTGTTAGATAATAAATCAGAATTAATCACTAAGTTTCTCACGCCATGTGCATGATCTTCTTTAAAGGTATTTCCTTTACACCACTGGCCTACAGAGTTGATATCCACTTTAGCCACTTTTGGTCTTACGCTCCAAGAAACTTGAAAAGGAGATCCTTTTTCATTATATCCTGGACCCGTTGTTGAACCGGCATATTGCACTGGTGTACCGGTATTGGTTGGAATATTAAGTGGCTGGTACAAACCATTGCTTTGACCATGCTTAGTTAATGAATTAAAGTCCAGTGCGTTTTTATCATTTACTAATACGTAAACTTGAGTTTCTACGCGCAGCTGAGGATTTTTAATCGCATCACTTAAACATGCCCCTAAGGTTGCGCCAGGTGCAACCTTAGCCGTTGAATGAACATAATGAACTTCAATTGTATCACCTGAAACCAAACTGCCATGTTTACTTGGACAAGCATCAAATTTCGTTGGCGTTAATTCGCTTGTGCTCAAGCTGCCAGAAAATTTATAACCACTTTGATAGCCATGCCCATCACCGTTCCCCGCATAAGTCGTAAACTCACCGCCTTTATGCTCGGCGTTTTTATGAAAATGAATATTACATAAATTCATATTCGTTGAAGCGGGCGCTGTACCAAATAACCGCTCATTTTTACCAACAATACTATCGATATCACGCGGTGACTGAGGACCAAAACCTTTGCCCTTGGTGTTGTCTGCTAATTTAGCGCGCTGTTGTGACACAACGTTATCAGATACACTTTCGTGCCCATTTGAATGTTGATCTTTAGCGCTGACAGAAATTGAAATCAGAGATGCTGATATTAACGTCGTAAGTAACTTCATGTTGGTTTTCATTTATAGACCTTTCATATTTTTGAGTAATTTAAATTTGTATATATTAGTTATATTATAACATTAACATTAATTATCTGCGCGTTTGCAATGGCATAACTTAATGCAAATTGTTATTAATTCGTGATAAAAATATTCAAAAGCAATATAAAACCTTAAACACTATTGCATGAAAATCAAGCGGAAAGATTAAATTGATTAGAAAGCCATACTATTTAATGTCTGAAAATAACGTTCTAACGTTCAAATATTTGCGGCTGCTTAGGGATGTTGGTAATGGTCCAGTTATTGGCGGCAGTAACCAACAATTGTTCAATAGATAGATCTCGATAGTCACTATTGGCAGGCTGCCCAAGAAAAGCCAGTGCTTGTAACAATAACGATTTTCGTTGATCAATATCTAACGCTTTGGCGTGGTTTTGTTTACTAAGTTTTAACCCATTACTTGCCGTTGCTAAGGGGAGGTGCAAATAATCAATAGGTGTTGAGGATAAATGATTTAATAAGGTCAATTGGCGAGTTGTTACCTCTAACAAATCACTGCCGCGCACGACATGGCTTATGTGCTGGTCAACATCATCTAAAACTACAACAAGTTGATAAGCATAAAGACCATCTTTACGTTTTAAAATAAAATCTTCATTAGCAAAGGTTTGATCTACGCTAATTTTACCCAGCAGACGATCATCAAATTGACTCACCCCTTGTTGATTTTTAAAACGTAATGAATGTGGCTGTGACAGAGTATTTGCATGTTTATGACGACAGCTTCCCTGATAAAGTCCACCGCCATTCATAATCATTTTTCGAGTGCAGTCACACCCATAACAATCACCGTTAGAAATTAGTGCATTTAGATGATGCTGATAAAAGTCATGACGCTGGCTTTGATACACAACCTCGCTATCGCAATGCAGTCCAAATAGTTCTAGCGTGTTTAAAATTGATTGACTGGCGCCGGACACTTCACGGGGAGGGTCTATATCTTCAATACGAACTAACCATTGCCCCTGATGAGCGCGAGCGTCTAAATAGCTGCCCAAAGCAGCAACCAAGGAGCCAAAATGAAGATCGCCAGAAGGAGATGGTGCAAATCGACCACGATAAATAGGGTTGGGATTTAATGGGTTCATTGTATCGCCATCGGACATAGCGAAAATAGAGGGTAGATGTTTTTCATGAGAGGCATAAAAAAACGGTGCCTAAGCACCGTTTTCAATCTGAATTAACCCGCCATTTGGCGTTCTTTAATTTCAGAAAGTGTTTTACAATCAATACATTGATCAGCTGTTGGTCTAGCCTCTAAGCGGCGTATTCCAATTTCGATACCACAGGTTTTACAGAATCCGAAATCTTCGTCTTCTATTAACGCTAGTGTTTTCTCAATCTTTTTGATTAATTTACGTTCACGATCTCGCGTACGTAATTCTAATGCAAACTCTTCTTCTTGAGCAGCACGATCAACGGGATCAGGAAAATTAGCCGCTTCATCTTGCATATGATGCACGGTGCGGTCAACTTCTTCACGTAACTGATTACGCCAAGCTTCTAAAATCTTTTTAAAATGCTCTGATTGGTCTTCATTCATGAATTCCTCACCAGGTTTTTCCTGATAAGGTTCAACGCCAGCAAGCGCCATGATACCTAATTTTTTTACTTTTTCTGTAGGCATTTTATTTCTCCTGTCTAACCAAAATTTGCTCTTTCCACGTGCCTTGTTAAAAAGGCGCGGTATGTATAGCAAATTAATATTGTTATAGCAAATTATTACGATCAATTATTGAAACTAATAAACTACTTACCTAAATTCGTTGGCTACATTAATGGGGGCTATTGATAATATTTCAAGCCCGAAATGTAAATTATAAAGGACAATTGACGATTAATATTAATATCTCACTAAAAATCTATTTTAATGGACTTATTCTTAATTCGAATTATGGCTATCAGTAAGACACCGGGATTGAGTAATGGTTTCAATAAATTCACGATACAAACATATTTGCAATAATTTGGTATAAATAGAAGCACTCACAAAAAGCCACCAAATCCCTCTTTCACTAAAGTAACGCTTTTTGACACAACAATGCAATCTACCTTGTTGTTAACGCTCAATAAACAAGCAAACAGCTACTTATTGAACAAAATTTAAACCACAAAGTTCAACAGGCCCTAATAACAAGATTAATGAATACTAATGAACTGCTCGTTAAGGCTAATAATCATCCCAATAAGGTTCATCACCCAGTTTCAGCACAATAAAATCTATAAGAGAGCGACATCGCTCCGATAAAAATCGTGTTTGAGGATACACGGCGTAGGCATCCATCGTCGCTAGTTGATAGTTTTCCATCAGAGGAACAAGCTCTCCCTCTTGAATAGCTCGATAAACAATAAAGCTCGGTAAATAGCATATCCCCTTGCCTTTGATAGCCATCGTTTTTAAAAAGTCACCGTTGTTTGCTTTCATTACCGTATTCAAGGGCACCGTATGACTTGTGCCATCGTTATCCACTAAAACAATTTTTCCATGACTGTTACTCGTTTGTCCTAGATTACTGTACTGCACAAAGTCACAGTTGGCTAAAGCTTCTAAGGTGTCTATTGAACCGTGTTTCTTAATAAAATCTGGACTAGCGCAAAGCACATGATTAATGGATGTTAGTCGCCGAGCTTGCAAACTCGAATCCTTTAACTGTGCAATGCGTATGGCTAATTCATACCCCTCGGCTAGCAGGTCAATATGACGATCAACAAAATCTATTTGTAAGTTTAACTTAGGATGCAGCGCACAAAATTCTTCGATCACGGGTGTTAAATGTAATAAACCAAAAGACAGTGGCATGGTCATTTTTAATGTACCCGACAATGCCGTTTTTATCCCATGCGTTTGAGCATTTAACGCGGCAACGTCATCAATAATACTCATGGCTCGTTGATAATATAACGACCCTGCTTCTGTTAATGCTGATTTACGCGTCGTTCTAGACAATAGTTGTGTGCCCAACCTATTCTCTAATTCCTTTAAACGTTTACTTACCGCTGATTTAGCAATATTTAATTGCTCAGCCGCTTTTCCAATACCACCAGCATCAACAATACGAACCAGTAATGCCATATCTTCTAACTGTCCCATACTCACTCATTGTTCACTTTTAGAGAATTATTAGTTTTAAATACTACTGTTTATTCATTTCTGGTCAACAACTAATATAGCCCTACTGATTGATAAAGTGATGATAAAAACGTAATACGCCGTTATCCATATCATTTACTCAGGTCAATTTAGAAAATTAAACATTCACTTATTAATGAATAAATACAGGAAAAATACCATGAACAATGCAATTAGCAATAACGATTTAATTAAGAAAATTAGCGCACCTGCTGGACGGTTATTTTTAGCAACAATCTTCTTTATGTCAGGCATAAGTAAAATATCAGGATACGCAGGGACCCAAGGTTACATGGACGGGATGGGCGTGCCTGGTTCATTACTCCCCTTAGTGATTGCCTTGGAAATTATTGGCGGCGCAGCCATTATTCTAGGGTTTAAAACTAAACTGGTCGCGCTTGTATTTGCAGGGTTTAGCATTGCTTCAGCCGTCTTATTTCACGCTAATTTTTCAGACCAAATGCAAATGGGTATGTTCATGAAAAATATTGCCATCGCCGGCGGTTTTTTATTATTGGTTGCTCAAGGTCCAGGCGCTTACGCACTAGACAATCGCAGCGCTAAATAACTGTCACGCTCGCCCAAAATATCGAGCATGGATATATTAGTAACTTTTATTAAACGAAATCACATTTATATAAATTTTTGGAGAACCAACATGGGATTATTAATCGAAGGTAAGTGGCATGACCAATGGTATGACACTAAATCATCAGGTGGTCGATTTGAACGTAAAGCACCCAGTTTCCGTCATTGGATAACCCAAGATGGCAGCGCAGGACCATCAGGTATCGGCGGTTTCAAAGCTGAAGCCAATCGTTATCATTTATATGTTTCATTGGCATGCCCTTGGGCGCACAGAACAATGATTTACCGAAAATTAAAAGGGCTTGAAGACATGATATCTGTCTCCGTGGTCAATGCCTTTATGGGGGCTGAAGGTTGGACCTTCGCGCCAGGAGATGGCGTGATTGCAGACCCCATTTTAAACGCCACTCACGCCCATCAGATTTATACAGCTGCCCAAGCTGATTACACTGGCCGAGTCACGGTACCTATTCTTTGGGATAAAAAGACACAGACGATTGTGAGCAACGAATCTCCTGAAATCATTCGCATGTTTAATGGGGCATTTGACGATGTGGGCGCACTGCCTGGCGACTTTTCTCCACCGCACCTGTTGGAGCAAATAGATGAATTAAATGAATTTATTTATCCCACCATTAACAATGGTGTGTACAGAGCGGGATTTGCTACGACTTCACAAGCTTATAAAGAGGCTGTTGCTGAGGTATTTGAAGCCCTCGACATAATGGAAGCACGCTTAAGTACTCGAAGATATTTAACGGGAGATACAATCACAGAAGCGGATTGGCGATTATTCACGACTTTAGTGCGCTTTGATGCCGTCTATGTGGGACATTTCAAGTGTAACTTACGCCGCATTGTAGACTACCCTAATCTTTGGGGATATCTACGGGATTTATATCAAGTTCCCGGTATCTCAGACACGGTTTCCATGGATTATATTAAGGAGCACTATTACGCGAGCCATGAAACCATTAATCCAACACGTATAATCCCTGCTGGGCCCTATATCGACTTCTCTAGTGCTCATCATCGTGAGAAGTTAATAACTGAGTCATCAATCTAGAAATAATAAAATTGAGGTGTTTTAAGGTGGGTTCGTGACTAAGCGAACCCCAAAATATACTATATAATACCTGCTCTGGACTACCCGTATCGTGAATTTTTACGGCTACATCCCCTTATAATAACGCCGCTCATTGCATAAAGGATAATGCTCCCTGTGAACACTCAAATACTACCCAGTAAGATCCCCACGGATAGCCAAATAGCACAAGTGAAAAACGGTGCTTATTTTTTTGATGCTTACGCTTTTAAAACGAAATCCTCCCACCTAACATCACTGGAAATATGGCTGAGCCACATGAGCACCGTGCCAACTTGGATTAATATCTTGATGCGCACGCGAAACAAAATGGTCTCAATGTTGGGTTTGAAGGACTTGGGAGCGCTTGGAGATATCAATCCCAACAAGGCAATATCTGATTATCAAGTGGGTGATAAAATTGGCATATTCACGTTAAAGTATATAAGTGATGATGAAATCATCTTAATGGACTGTGACAAACACTTAGACGTTTATTTATCTGTTTACAAAGTGAGTCAAGACAGCCAATTCATAACTATGTCAACGGTGGTCCATGTTCACAACTGGCTAGGAAAAGTATACATGTTGGTTGTTGCTCCACTCCATAAAGTCATAGTGCCAGCCTCTATCAAACGAGCAGAATTTAGCTAGCCCTCAAAGGTTTTACAAACGTTCACCTCCCTCTATTGATAAGTGCTATAACACCCAGTCAGACTCACAATAAACCAGGTGAGCTTTAGGTTCGTCTGACAAAATAATTCGCGTGCCTGACAGGCTCGATTTGTATTGTGCTAACCGGGTATCATCTTGGGCTTGCCAAAGGCTCTTATGGTTTATCTTAAAGTGGGTTAACACCACAATCGCTTGCTGAGTTTGATTTAACTCATAATAAGCACGCGCCAAATAAATGGCCTGAAACCGTGTCACTATTTTCTCATTAGCCATTGCTATTATTGCTTGATAATCACCTTGTTCTAAATAAATGCGCATCATCGAATAACTACTGTATGCCAATGTCATTTCCATGCCTAATTGGGCATTTAATTTTTTTGCTTGTGCCAGTTGGGTTAGTGCTAAATCCAATAACCCTAATTCCGTATTAGCCCAGCCAAGAAAAACTAAGGCGCTGCCTTGCAGATCCAAACTCGGTTCATTACTAATAAATCGCTGCAAATAAACAATGGCTTGGCGCAGTTTATCTTCATCCCCGCTGTGCCTTCCTTGTGTACTCTGATCTAATCCTTGATCCAGTGTGGCAAAAGCAAGGTAGAAATCACTCATATCAACCAAGGGTTGAGCACCTAACGATTGAGCAATAGATTTTGCCTGTAAAAAATACTCACTCGCTTTGCCGCCTTCATGCAGTTGCATGTGAAAGAACCCTGCATAATTGAGCGCTTGTGCTAATTCATAGGGTTGCTCTAATATCTTATACGTAGCGAGGGTTGCTTTTAAAGCTGATGCTCGCTTTTCAAGCTCAAAGGTATAATTCTTTGCGATAGCAAATTGACTCGCTGCCATCATGCTTTTATTACCTAACTGTTGATAGAAGTTAAGTGCCTTTAACAGACTAGATTGATTATTAGTTAAGTTATTATCAGGGGATTTTTCTAAGCCGATATTACTTGGATTTCCCAAATAAAATAGCTGTTCAGCTTCAATGTTGAGCTCATTATTGATGGCAAATAGTTGTCGTGCTTTTGTTGACCAACGTTTGTGCGCTGCCCAATCATTTTTTTGCCACGCTATTTGTGCTTTTAATCGATAACCTCGGGCCATTTGTTTCGCATCACTGGCCGTTTCTGCTTTATTGAGTGCCTGTGTAACAATATTGCTTAGTTGTTTGTCACCACGGCGAAAAGCAATTTCTGCTCGCCAATAATGGACAAAAGCATCCAAACTAGGATCGCTCACTAACACACTCGGTGGAATGTGATTAAAATCAGCTTCGGCCACCAGCCACTGCCCTAAAGCCACTGAGCTTCTCGCACTGTAAGCGCGCGCCCAATAGTTTTTCTCTTCGAGTAATAACGTCGCTTTAAAATATTTAATTGCCCGAACAGCCCCCTCTTGCTGCAGCGCTTGCATGCCTTGAGCCAAGGCTTGAGAAGCAATGGGGTCATCCTCTACATAGAGTTTAGGACGCTGTTTTTGTGGGTTTAAAAGGTGCAACAATTGCTGACTAATGGATTGTAGAGCCCCGGGTAACGAAGGGTAACTAATACTACCCTCTTGCGTTTTACCATTGGCATGAATGATTTGAAAGTCGAGCACTTGTTGCTCGTTGTGCAGGCGAACACTGGCAAAAATAGCCGCGCTAATATTATGTTCTCGCAGCAAAGTGCGAATGTGCACGGGTAAAGCAGGCCATTGTAATTGTGCATTAACGAGTAAAGCGTTAGCAATGGCAGGTGGCGTCACGAGCAGTTGGTTATTAGCCATTGCATCATGGCGCTGCAGGTCAACAGCTAACATGTCTGCTAAGCCTAATTCGAGCCAAGCCATGCTAGGTTTATTTGTCGCGTTAATAAATGGCAACACTAATAAGGAATCAACAGACACGCTAGATGAGTTTGTTAATTTGTCGGTTTCTTGCTCACTCATGTAATAGCTATAGGTTAGAGCAAACAATAAAATCACAGAAAACAGCGCCACATAATATTTACGAACCCTGTTTTTTAGTAACACACTAGTAGTACGCTGTGCTGAGTGACTAGGGATTGCGTTAACTGTCTCAGCTTCATCAGTCATGCCATTAGCCTGAATGTTTATTTCAGGTTCATCGACTGTTACCACAGGCATCCACTGATAACCACGTTGTGGGAATGTTTTGATAAAATGGGGGAGTTTTGCATTATCACCAAGTGCGGCGCGCAACTCTCGAATACTTTGGGTTAACGAATTTTCCCTATAATCACCGTGTTGCCACAACTTATCTAACAGTTCCTCCTTGCTAATAATACGATCTCTATTTTCTATTAAATAGGCAAGTAAGGTGGCCACTTTATGACGCAAATGTACTTCAATAGGCTGTACATTCACCTCTTCGTCGTGACTCGCATTATCACTAACATGGTCACTTAAATGGTTTACATCACCACTTTCATTATCGCTTTTTGACACCAGAGGACGTGAGGTAAGACTGCCACGTTTATCATCGAAACTAAAAGGAGAAAATAGATATATAGCCATAGCAATAAATAATAATAGAGTGAAAAACTTGTCACTAATTCTACGTGATAGCGCCGATAAATAACATCAATATTGATTCTTCAACCAAAAAACACAATTTAGTAACATACTGTTTTAATTACCTAATAAAGCGAGTTGTATAATTAAATATATATTTCACATCGATTTTAGTTAAATTTCACACCCATTGAATATCGATTTCATAACCGCCTTCATCTTTTTGCGTATAACTAACTCATCAACTCAAACACACGCAATACCAGTGAGTTAATTATTCACGGTAAATAGATATAAAGGGAAAGCTATGGAAACAATCATTCAATCAGCATTAATGGACGGGCAACAATCTTTATGGGTAGTTCTTATTGTATTTTCAACCGGACTTCTCACCAGCCTAACGCCCTGCGTTTATCCTATGTTACCCATTACGGTATCTGTCATTTCTAAACATGCACTCAATAAAAAGCACGCCATGTTTCTGTCTTTGACTTACGTATTTGGCCTCGCCCTTGTCTATGCAGGTCTTGGCGTTCTGGCGGCTAGTACAGGAAAATTATTTGGGTCCGTGGCAAGTCACCCAATAACATTAATTATGGTGGCTAGTTTCTGCGTGTTAATGGCGCTTTGGATTTTAGGGTGGTTATCAATGCCAAATATTTCGGTTTTATCGAGGGATAAAGCGGTGAAAAACACCAACAACTATCTCACCATTTTTATAGCAGGTTGTATTTCAGGCTTAGTAATGGCGCCTTGTACATCCCCCGTGCTTGGCATGTTACTGATGTACGTAGCAGGTGAAGGTGACCTACTTTGGGCCGCAATATTAATGTTTACTTTCGCTTTAGGCATGAGTGCATTACTCGTTATAGCAGGCAGTTTTAGTGGCTTTTTAACGTTATTACCCCGTTCGGGACATTGGTTAAATGCGGTGAAATGGATCATGGCCCTGCCGATGTTAGGCGCCGCTGTCTATCTATTCATTCAAGCTATTTTTTAAACATAGTTATACCCACTTTCAAATTTACTAATTTCAAACACAATTAAACACAAAAGGAAACATCATGAACATCACTCCACGCTTTTTAACTGAGCAATACGGCAATGGTATCAAGAGCAATGATCTTTGGCGCACCAACAAAAAAAGTCTTTCAATAAAGAGCCCTACCCTAAAGTCATTACTTCTTGTGATGGCTATGACCATATTCCCAACCATAGTGCAGGCGGAAAATTTAGCCATTGGAGATAAAGCGCCAGATTTCACAGCAACCACATTAAAGGGTGATGTGGTGCGCTTAAGTGACTTTGTTAATAACAAACCTGTGTATTTAAAGTTTTGGGCAACTTGGTGTAGCTACTGCAAAGTCGAAATGCCCCATTTACAGGCTATATTTGATGAAAATGGTAAAGAAATTGAAGTACTTACTGTCAATGTGGGTATGAATGACTCAATCGCTAATATTGAAGCTTTTTATAAAAAAACAGGCATTAGCTTACCTACAGTTTTTGATAAAAAAGGAGAGCTAACCTCAAGTTACGGTGTTGTTGGTACCCCTTATCACGTGCTTATCGATAAAAAAGGTAGGGTCGCTTACCAAACATTTCTAGCCACTGACCAGCTTGATGAAACCATAGCATTATTATCTCAAGACAGTCCTTTATCAAAAACAAACTCAAACACAGGAGCAGCACAATGAATAAAATGATCACAAGTATTATAACGGCTATGACGTTGTTAACTATGTCTAGTGTTTTACAAGCTAAGGCCACCAGCGACAATAAAAACCCATTGCCTCATTTGATATCTTTATCGGGTAAGGCTATTGCCCAAGATAAGAGTAAATTAACCCACTTGGTGTTCATCGATGTTTGGCGCAGTTATGAAGGTAAAGGGGATGAACAAATGCTCAGCGAATTACCGCCTCAATTTTTAACTCAAAGCCAGAGAATTTGGATTCAACCTGACATTAATGTAACTAAAGCGCAGCTCATCGAGTTTCAAAAATATTTTAGTCAAGTAACCCCGTTAGTGGTTGATAAGCAATATGCATTAATGAGAGAGTTTAAAATTTGGCAATCTCCGTATCATGTAATACTTGAAGGCAATAAAAAAATATTTTCAGGGGATGCCAGCGCACTTTCAGCATTTGTCGCTAAAAGGTATGCAGGACTCGATACTAGCAATACTACTAAGCAATCAAAGCAAGCTGAGCACAAAGAACAAGACAAGAAAAACAAAGTGAATACTTCAACCTCTATGAAATCTCTAATAAGTAAAGTCGCTAAGCCCAAAAAACCACTTGTTGGCGATATGGCCCCTAAATTTACAGCAAAGACACTGGAAGGCGCAAAGGTATCGCTCTCAAACGCGATAACTAAACTCACCAGTAAAAAAACGTTGAACCTAGTTTTTCTTGATGCTTTATGTCCAATGCCTCACTTTCCTGATTGCGAAGATAAAATAACTCAGCTTAATCAACGCATTAAAGAAGATAGTAGCCAACAGTGGTTAGCCGTTGTCAATTCGTATTATGTTAATGAAGAATATGCACAAAATTTTGTAAAGAAATTTGCATTAACGTTGCCGGTAATTTTCGACCATGACAACACCATTTACCGTGCGTTTGATGTTTATGCTTCGCCTTATCAAATTAAGATTAATCACTTAGGTATTATAGAATCCCGCGGCGATTCAATGAAATAGTCAATCAAATATCATGTAAGCTTATTCAAGACAGCACGGTGAAATAGTGCTGTTCTTATTTAGAGAATTATTCATTTCATTTTTGTACCTTTATCCTAGATAACCAATCTTTTAGGATAACTTTTTGAACAACTTCCGCTATTAACAAGGACTGAGATGACACTCAATACATCAAGCATAAATACCATTACTCGCATAATCCATTGGGGCTTTTCAGTGTTTTTAATCAGCATGTTATGCCTTGGTTTTTATATGAAAAATATGCAATACAGTCCTAATCTATATCAAATTCATAAATCACTCGGTGTGCTTTTTTGTTTTTTGGTGATAGTTCGATTAATTTGGCGCCTCAAGCATCCATGGCAGTCATCATCACAAGGTTCCAATAACGCAAGGTTAGTTAAATATATGCACTTGACGCTGCTTATTTTGATGGGGTTAATGCCATTAACTGGCTTTATGCTGAGCGCATTGAGTGGCTTTGGTATTCACGTCTTCGGAGTATCTATCGTGTCAGAACACCTTGATACTAATGGCAAGGTGATTCCAATTAACGATGCTATTTATCAAGCGTCAAAGACGCTTCATTACCTATTCGCTTGTGTATTTTCACTACTTATTATCGGACATATATTAGCGGCTTTAAAACACCATTTAATTATTAAAGATAATACCTTAGCGCGAATGTT
>Ga0209395_1000199_pt1 | contig 91589 bp, 77 predicted proteins | sample GOMGulsemesocosm_3_FD_184635 | JGI IMG/M metagenome (GOLD analysis project Ga0209395, IMG submission 184635) | Methane-oxidizing microbial communities from mesocosms in the Gulf of Mexico - GOM9D Gulf of Mexico (SPAdes) (version 2) | ecosystem: Environmental > Aquatic > Marine > Cold seeps...
ACCCCGACGGTAAAGTCGCTATGATAACTTCTAGAATGGGCTCTATTAGTGATAATGGGTCTGGAGGGCGTTATGGTTACCGGATGTCAAAGGCAGCACTAAATGCTGCTTCTATGTCACTGAGTAAGGATTTATCGAGCCAAGATGTAGCTGTTGGTATTTATCATCCTGGTTATGTACAAACGGATATGGTAAATCACGGTGGTGATATTAGCCCTGAAGAGTCCGCTGGCCGCATTGTTGGACTAATTAATGAGCTTACTATAAAAGACAGTGGCGAATTCAGGCATTCAAATGGAGAGATATTACCTTGGTAATAGCTCTAGATGTTAATAAGAGCTTTAAGCCTAATTACGTCAAAATTTGGAAAACAGTACTAGCTATTCCCTATGGAAAAGTTGCTTGTTATGGACAAATAGCTGACCTTGCAGGATTACCTGGTAAAGCTCGCTTGGTGGGTAAAGCTTTAGGAAAAGTCCCTGATAATGGTTTTCAAGGTGTTACTGTTCCTTGGTATAGAGTAATAAACTCTCAAGGGAAAATTTCATTTCCTGCAGAGAATCCCTATTTTGCCAAACAAAGAGACTTGCTACAAGATGAGCAAGTTGTGGTGATTGGCCACAGAATTAAATTAAAAGATTTTCAATGGCAACCAGACTTGGCTGAGTTGTTATTCAAACTCGACTTTTGATTTATGATGTCTTTATTTGTGAACACTTAAGATTGTAGAAACAACTTTTATAGGGTCTTAAATTGGATTGTAAAAATAATAATGGCGACTAATTAGTCGCCATTAAAATTGGTATTTAATACAATAATTTAGTAAAAGCTTACTTTGAACTCGGCACCGAAAAAGCGTTCTTCATTAACAATCGCAGTATTGTTGCTAAAGTCTACAGCGCCAATTGCAATTTGTTCGTCAGTGATATTACGAACAAATAATGCTACTTCATATTCTTTATCATCACCGTCCCACGTATAACCTGTGCGAGCACCACCTTCGAATAAAGATTTGCCATTGAACTCTTTTGATTCATATAAAAAGAAGTTTATGTCGTCACGGTAAGACCAATCGGTATAGGCATAAAATTCACCTTCACCAATTTCACGAGAATAACGGGCGGTAAAATTAAAAATCCACTCTGGTGCGTGTGGTAAACCATTACCGTCAATCTGGGCAAATTTATTGCCTAATTCATCAGTGTAATAATTGTCTTCAATAGAACATAATTTACAAGCAGCAACGGCCAAGTCACTATCATTGATTTCTGTGTTGTTGTAACTCACACTCGCGGTTACCCACCAGTTATCTGAAAGCATAAATTCAGAATCAATTTCAATACCATAACCAGTAGTTTCTTCGGCATTGAGTAAGCTTGCAGTATTACCACCACCACCAACAGAGGTTAGTTGTTGATCATCCATAGTAAAATAAAAAACAGAAGCGTTAACTCGACCATAACCATCTAAAATGTCTGATTTAATGCCTGCTTCAAGTGACAAGATGCTTTCTGAGTCAGCAACTGAAATACCATCGCCAAAAGCAAATAAAGAACGTCCTTGAATGCTTGGTGCTCTAAATGTGTCAGCAATACGCGCATATAGGTTAATATCATCGGTATACTTGTGCATTATACTCACATCCCAACTGACATGCGTATCACTCGGGCTAACTGCACCAGCTGCTTCATCAGGAAAACCTAACCAAGATAATGGAGATTTAGTTCTTTGATTACTATAGTCTTTATCGTCATCTGAGTAGCGTAAACCAACCGTTATTGATGTTTTATCATTAAAGTCATAATCTGCTGAACCAAAAACTGCCCAAGCTGTTGTTTCTTGTTCTTGAATAACATAACCGGTTTGCGCTCCCCCACTAAATAATGGGTCAAAAGCGAAACTTTCAATAGTTAAATCTTCACTGAAATAAAAGGCACCCACCTGATAATTAAAATCACCAGTAAAATTACTGGCTAAGCGAATTTCTTGGGTGAATTGCTCATGATCTGGAATAGCATCTGCTGTTTCAGAGTCTAACATTATCAATCCCGGGCCCGAAGGTTCAGCGTAAACCGCGCCATAACCACCGTCGACATCAGCACGAGAATAAAGCTCAGCCGTTTCAAAGCCTGTAATAGACGTTAAAGTATAATCTCCTAATTCGATGTCTAGCTTTAAACTTGCTCCTTCAGTTTCTACTTGTTGTGTCGCTCTTGCTGCCGAATCATGGTAAACCGTATCTCGCTCAAAATTACTGACCAATTCATTGTTTGCTGGTTTAAAGGCATTTGCATAAAAGGCGACAGGTTTTCCATCTAGGTCACGCATGTGATAATTGAATAAGGCATTAAAATCATCACCTTCGTATAGAAACTGAATACGGGCTGCTTGGTCTGTATACCCACCTAAAACTTCATTTTGCTCAAAACCAGGAGCTTTATTATCTATGTAGTCATCTCTTGATTGATTAAGCAGTGAAATACGAGCAGATAAATTATCTGTTAAGCCTCCACCTACTGCAGCACGCATGTCAGCAGTATTTTTGCTGCCATATGAAATTGAAGCAAAACCATCAAAGTCTTGTGAAGGCTTTACTGATTCAAATTTAATTAAGCCTGCTGGGGTATTACGACCAAATAATGTGCCTTGCGGGCCACGTAATGCTTCGACGCGGCCTACGTCAAATACAGGAAAGCCTTTCAAAATAGGGTTTTCTTGTACTACTTCGTCAACAACTAAAGAAACTGGTTGCGAAGCATTTAAATCAAAGTCTGAATTGCCCAATCCACGCATGTAAAAGCGAGGAAATGTCCGACCAAAAGATGATTCAACAGAAAGGCTTGGTATTCGTGCATTGAGAAAGCGAATATCCATGGCTGACGAATTTAATACATTAAGTTTTTCACCTTGTAATGCACTAACAGCTACCGGTACTTCTTGTACATTTTCTACCCGTTTACGTGCTGTAACTTCGATAACCTCTAAGCCGACGACTTGTTCTTCTTCAGCGAAACTAACAGCTGAATAACCCACTGACGATGTTAAAACAGCAAGCTTTATGGCTGTAACCAACGCAGAGTTTTGAAAATTACTCATATCTTCTCTCCCAAGAGTGCGGTGTTTCATGTTTTATAGTGATAATATTTTTTATTTTTTGTATCTACTTACATTAGTAGAAGTTTTGTTATTTTTCTCAATATATTTTAAGTATGTTTGGATAATTGTACAATGGTCCGATCAGTTTATTTTTAAATTTAATAAAGATATTGCAAATATAGCTTTTCAAATACTCAGTTTTGTTTACTTGTCAGTGGGCGTCTATTTGTGGAAGTTCACCGCTTCGTACTGTTAAAACTTATGATTATGTAATAAATTGCTGAGTTAAAATAAAAACTATGATCAGGGAAATAACAATGAAAAAAATAGGACTATCATTATTGTGTCTTTCATTATCAACAGCTTATGCCGGTGATGATTTAGATATGGCCAACAAAATAAGAGCGGAAGGATTTTACAATTCTGAAGTTATGCATACCTTGGAACAACTAACCGACGAAATAGGCCCCCGTTTATCTGGATCTCCTCAGATGAAAAAAGCCAATGACTGGACCTTAGAAAAGCTTAAAGGTTGGGGGTTAAAAAATGCTTATTTAGACCCTTTTGATTTTGGTCGAGGTTGGTCGCATGATTCTGCTTCAATTGATCTAATAAGCCCTCGTGAAGTTTCTTTACATGGTATTCCTGTTGCTTGGACTCCTGGCACTAAAGGTGAGGTAACAGGCGATGTTGTTATTTTTGATGCCGCCTCAGTTGCCGATTTAGCACAATATAAAGGCAAGCTAAAAGGTAAAGTTATTATGATGGGCGCAGGAAGAAATATTGAAGCGCCTGAAAACAGTGTCTTTAAGCGTTATGACTCTGGTGAGCTATCAAAATTGAAAAGCTTTGATGTAATGCGCTCGCCAAGCCACTCTCCTTGGGTAACTGCTGACCGAAGAGATAGCGCAATGCAACGCTATAACTTTCGCTCAGCTTTGAATACTTTCTTGAAAGAAGAAAAAGTTGCAGGTGTTATTTATCGTAGTTGGCGCCAAGGTGGCTTAATTAATGTATTTGGTCGTGATCATCGTGTAGGAAAAACCTTCCCTGTTCCAGCTATTATTATTGAAGCAGAACATTACAATTTGCTATCTCGCATGATAGATAACGGTAAAACGCCTAAATTATCTCTAAATATCAATGCACGTTTTCACGATGAAGACCGTAATGCTTATAATACCATTGCAGAAATTCCTGGAACGGATAAAAACCCCGAAATAGTAATGGTTGGTGGTCATTTAGATTCATGGCATGCGAGTGACGGTGCGGTAGATAATGGTGCCGGAGTTGCTGTTTCTATGGAAGCTATACGTATTCTTCAAGCATTAAACTTTAAGCCTAAACGTACTATACGTATTGGTTTATGGTCGGGTGAAGAGCAGGGTTTGTTCGGTTCGGCTGCTTATGTTGATAAACATTTTGCTACACGCCCTAAGCCTAGTGATAAAAATGAGCGTGCTTTGCCTAATTATTTGTGGAAAAATCAAGGCTGGCCTATTGAAACTAAACCAGATCATGACAAATTTTCAGTTTATTTTAATATGGACAATGGTAGCGGCCGTTTTAGAGGTATTTACACTGAAGGTAATGTTGCCGCGAAATCCGTTTTTGGTAGTTGGTTTAGCCCTTATTCAGACTTAAGTACTGGTACTATTACTAATAAAAGTACTGGTGGCACTGATCATGAATCATTTGATGATGTTGGCTTACCTGGCTTTCAGTTTATTCAAGACGGCCTTGATTATGGTTCACGTTTACATCATACCCATATTGACTCGATTGACCATGTTGTAGAAGCTGATTTAAAACAAGCATCAGTTATTCTTGCTGGGTTTTTATATAAAGCTGCTATGGCAGAAAAGCGTATGCCACGTAAACCTATGCCGAAGGATATCTCAAACCTGCAAAAGAGCAAGTTACAGCTAAAATCTGATAAAGCACGTAAGAAACGCGAAAAAGATGGTAACAAAGCTTTAGAGGTTAATGCCGTTAAAAACTAATCTGGAGTTAGAACTGAAAAAACGCACTTATTAGTGCGTTTTTTATTATGTGGGAGAAACTTGAAGAATAGCAATAATCTAGCAGATTAAAATTACTGAATTTCTCCTTAGTGAAGGGTAAATCTAATTTCCCAAAGAACCGTTGGATTTAATCTCAATTAACAGACTCAGTGCATCTAACCCAGACTAATCTTATAATAAGGTTTAGACTTTAAAATTAAGGCCGTATTGAATGCCAACCTCTGACCATAGCTGTTTACCTGAACTCTCTGAGTTTAAGCAAACTCACCAGCACTTTAAGATATTTAAGCCCTATGGTTTTTTAAGTCAGTTTTTACCTGAAACTCGAAAGAAGAAGCACCTGCTAGGCGAGCTATTTAACTTTCCCGATAAAACCATGGCGATAGGGCGTTTAGATCACGACTCAGAAGGATTATTATTACTCACGACCGATGGTATGACGAGTTACAAAGTTAGAAGTAAAGCGATAGAAAAAGAATACTATGTACAGGTCGATGGTATTATCACTGCGAACGCAATGGTATTGCTACAAAGTGGTGTTGAAATTACTATTAATGGTTCAGATTATCTTACCCTGCCTTGTAAAGTTGTTAAACTAGACTTTGAACCTAAGCTTCCACCTCGTAGCCGTAAAATTCGCGATGCTAGGCATGGCCCAACGAGTTGGATTTCTATCACACTTTGTGAAGGAAAAAACCGTCAGATAAGAAAAATGACGGCGGCTGTCGGTTTTGCAACATTGAGACTGGTAAGAGTTCGAATTGGAGACATTCATATTGATAACATGATTTCTGGTGAGGTTGTCAAATTAACGAATAATGACACTACACTAGATCGTTAGCGTCTCAATTATTAAAATCATCATCATGTTTTCTTTTGTGTAGAGAGTAAACTGACAATACGAATTTAAATACTTATTATATGAAATAAATTGTTCAAAAGGCCGAGAGAGCCGGCCTTTTGGTATTTCAACTATAAATGTGTTCTCACTTCAAATAACTCAGGAAAAAAGCTGACATCGAGTGCTTTCTTTAAAAAACTAACACCCGAAGAGCCACCTGTACCTGCTTTATAACCAATAATTCTTTGCACGGTATACATGTGCTTAAAGCGCCATTGTTGAAAGGAGTCTTCTATATCAACGAGCTTTTCAGCTAATTCGTACAGTTCAAAGTATTTCTCTGGTTGCTGATATACTGTTAGCCATGCTTTAACGACACTGTCATTACTTTGGTAGGCTTGGGTAACATCTCTCTTAAGAACATCATCATCTATGTTAAATCCAGCCTTTACTAATGCGATGATCACTTCATCGTATAGACTTGGGCTATTCAGTAATATATCAAGCTCTTGATGGGCTTCATCGTTGTTTTTATGCAACTTAAGCATATCGCTGTTTTTATTACCTAACAGAAATTCAAGTTTACGGTATCCGCGTGACTGAAAGCCAGATGAGCGTCCTAAATCGTCACGAAATTTTAAGTAATCGGCCGGAGTTAGGGTTGATAAGATATTCCATGATTGTGTTAACTGAATGAATATTTGTTTAACACGAGCAATAACCTTAAACGCAGGGCCAAAATCATTTTCACGTAAACATTGCACTGCTTTTACAAGCTCATGCCCGGCAAGTTTTAACCAAAGTTCACTGCTTTGATGAATGACAATAAACAACATTTCATCATGTTCGTTTGATAAAGGTTGTTGAGCCGACAATACTTGGTCGAGTTTTAAGTAATCGCCATACGACATATCATCTTTGAAGTCGGTATGGATATCTTGTTCTAATTCTCTTTTATTTTCAGGAGATGCACTAAAAGGACAACCGCTATTAGACATTCTTATGCTCCTCTTTTTTGAAATGGTTTTGGACTAGTTGTTGTAATTTCAAATAAATAAAGTCTTCTTGCCAACAGTGAGCAATATCAGGAATTTGCATTATTTGATCCATTATTATTTTTTGTTGCTCACCAATTTTTAACGCTTGAGAGTAAGGTAAATGAGGGCAGAAAGTAACCATAGAATAGAGCGGAACCCAAAGTTCTGGGTGAAGTTGATGAAATTTTGCTTCAATCTTTTTCTGTAATTGAAAATGACTATCAGCAGATAATTCGCTCATTTCAATAAAATTACGTCTGGCTAATTCGGTTATTGCATCAGCATTAATTTTTCTTTGTTTTTGATAAGCAGGAAAAATATCTCTCCACTCACCTTGATATTCGTCAATAAGTTCACCAAGCTCGCGACAATCTTCAAATCCACAATTCATACCTTGGCCATAAAATGGCACCATTGCATGTGCGGCATCACCGATCAGTGCTACTTTATTGTTGATTACCCAAGGGTCGACATTAACCAAAAAAAGTGGATTTGCTGACTTCTCCATAAAGTCATCAATAGGGTTGTCTAATAATGGCATCGCATCAGCGAAATTATCATTGAAAAAGTCAATTACGCTTTTACGTTCTCGTAAATTATTGAATGAATGGTCTTGGTCATTTTCACTTTCATAATTTAGAAATAAAGTACAAGTGAATGTACCATCAGGATTGGGAAGGGCAATTAGCATAAAGTCTTTTCTTGGCCATATATGCAAAGCTTCTTTTTCCATTTTAAACCGTGCGTCGCCCGTTTCGTTTTCATTGGCAGGAATTGATAATTCAATATAAGACTGAGGCATGAAAGACTGACTATAACTAAAACGGGGTGTTTCTTGTGCAAGGCGGCGCACTTTGGAAAATGCACCATCAGCGCCAAAGATATAATCAGCATCTACTTCAATATGCCCTTTACTCTGTGGTGTATCAAAGCTGAAAGATGTACAAGCCGTATTAAAGTCGACATGGGTTAGTCGTTTCTCAAAATGTAGCTCTACACTCGCTTCTTTTTCTGCTAGGTCAAGTAATTGTTCATTAATACCTGCACGAGAAACTGACCAAATAGCTTGATCGTCTTTACCGTAAGCTTGCTCGGTTATCGTACCGTCAACAGCGTGCATAACGCGTTTTTTCATAGGAATCGCAGCTTGACGTACTTGCTCAGCAATACCAACAGATTCTAAGGCTAACCAGCCACGATCAGATAATGCGATATTAATTGATTTTCCCTGATATATATCGTGTTCTCGAGAATCTGGACGAGATTCTAGTAAGTTAATATTATAACCTTTCCGCCCTAATATAACGGCTAATAGTGCCCCCACAGGGCCAGCACCAGCTATGGTGATTTGGGTTTCACTGACGGGCTTAGTTAAAGGTGTTTTGCTCATTGGATACACTCCTTTAACAATCTGACAAAGTGATAAATATCTTGAAATTTATTATAAAGTGGCACAGGAGCAACACGAATTACATTGGGTTCACGCCAGTCTGTGGTAACGCCATTTTCTTCTAAGGCGTTAAACATGGCTTTGCCGTCAAGACCTTTCACATTAACCATTAACGATAATTGACAACCGCGCTCGGCTTCATTATATGGCGTGATTATACGAATTTTATCACCAAGCTCACTTTTGATTAATTCTGTCATATACTGAGTGAGTTTGAGTGACTTTTTGCGCAGCTCACCAATGCCTCCGGCCATTTTTATGGTATCAAGAGAGCCACGAATAGCGGCTAATGATAATACCGGTGGATTTGATAATTGCCAACCTTCCGCTGTAGCGATAGGTTTAAAATTATTCTCCATTTTAAACCGAGTTGATTTATCGTGTCCCCACCAGCCAGCGAAGCGATTAACTTGAGTTTCACGATCTGTATTAGTGCAATGAGTTTGATGGACAAAACAACCGGCAACGGAACCCGCACCACTGTTTAGATATTTGTAACTACACCAACAAGCAAAATCGACTTGCCAGTTATGTAATTCGAGTTCGATATTGCCAACCGCATGGGCTAAGTCAAAACCAACCATAATGCCTTTGGCGTGTGCTTTTTCTGTGATAGTTTTCATATCAAGTACTTGACCAGTATAGTACTGCACGCCAGGTAATAATATCAGCGCAATTTCATCACCTTGTTGTTCAATTATTTGGTATAAATCATCATAATTTAACAGCTCTTCACCTGATCTTGGTGTCCACAGTAACATGTTGTCGTCAACATTTTGTTTATGATGCTTAAGTTGTGATTCCACTGCGTAATGATCGGAAGGGAAAGCATGGTCTTCAATCAATATTTTTGTCCGCTTGCCTGTGGGTTGATAAAAGCTGGCCATCATTAAGTGTAAATTGGTGGTTAAAGAGTTCATAACAACGACTTCTTCATTTTTTCCGCCAACTAATAATGCCGATTGCTCAGTTAAAAACTCATGATAAGGCATCCATGGATAGTCACCTTCAAAGTGGCCTTTTACGCCGCGTTGCCCCCAAGAATCGAGCAACTCAATTACATATTCACGAGCGAGTTTTGGTTGTAAACCAAGAGAGTTTCCGGTGAAATAGTATTCATCTTCACCATTTGCTTGTTTAGGAATAGCAAACTGCTCACGTATTTTTGCTAACGGATCATTAAGGTCTAACTCTTGGGCGTATGCTAAAGTTGCTTTGTGATTACTTGCTGTTTTATCGGTAATTATCATTGTTATTTACTCATTTCTTTAGCACTAAATTCTTTTGCTGAAAATAGGACTGGACGACTTGGTGCTGCGTCATTATGAAACGCAGGTGTTTGAATATTAATAAAATAAAAGCCATCGCTAATCTCATTATCAATAAACGCCATTTCGGTAATTGTTTTGTTTATTAAGCTATTGTCATTTACTTGGTGACTACCTTCATCAACCTGCCAAAATATATGATGACAAGTCATTAAGCCGTCGTCATGTAAGCGATCGATTGATGGGATATCGACTAACAAATGTTCCACACCTCGTTCATTTAAATATAAAATGGCTTCACGGCTAAAAAAAGCAGGTTGGTAATCGCTATTGTAAGCTTGTTGCTGCTTGTTGGTAGTATTTGGCAAACTGCGAATTACTAGGGCTTGCAATTGTTCATCGCTGTATGGAGCAAGTGCTTGCTTAAGCGCTAAGCAACTGATGATTAAATCATGCTCAGTAAATTCTGGGGTGTAATGTTCTTCACTTTTTATCGCTAAATCCGGTGTAATAGAAATTAACGAGCACGGCATTAAAACAGGTAAACTAAGTTGCGCTAAAGTCAGTGCTGACGCCTTATTTATTGCATTATTGTTCAATACATTTGTATTAATCGAAAAATCACAAATATGTGCGATAGATTCGGTATGAGTACCATTACAGTGCGGGTTAAATGTTAATTCATTGACATTACAGCTACCGCCTTGTTTGGTATCGCCAATAAACTCTCCTGCTTGCATTGGGCTAGCTAATGCAGCATTGGCAGAAAAATGATTGGGTTGTTGCTTTGGCTGATTAAAGTTTACTGGAATAGCCAATGACCATGAGTTTGTCGTATTTACTTGATAGCTAGCGTGTTTAAGCTCAACGTTTACTTTTACGGGGTTAGTTTTACTTATACTCATAAGAACTGCTCTTTGGATAATCCCAGCCATTTAAGGGCTGAGCCATGCAGTAGTTTTTCTTTGATATCATCAGAAAATTGACTGTTTTCAATTAACTTTCCTGGTTCCAATTCACCTAGAGGAAAAGGATAGTCAGTACCAAGCGCAATATTGTCAGGGCCCATTAAGTCGACTAAATATTTTAGTGCCAATTCGTCATGAACTAATGAGTCAAGGTAAATCTGTGGGAGAAAATCTCGAGGGTTAATTGGGCAGTCAACTGCACATAAGTCAGGGCGTACATTAAAACCATGTTCAATACGGCCAATAGTCGATGGAAATGAGCCACCACCATGGGCAAAAGCAATTTTTAGTTTAGGTAATCGTTGTAATACGCCACCAAAGATCATTGAACATATAGCTAAACTCGACTCTGCCGGCATTCCTACAAGCCAAGGTAACCAATATTTAGGCATTTTTTCTTTAGCCATCATATCCCAAGGATGAACGAAAACAGCGGCACCTAAGTCTTGTGCAGCTTCGAAAATAGGGAATAATTGTTCGTGGTCTAAATTCCAATCATTAATATGAGAGCCAATTTGAATGCCTGCTAAGCCAATTTTCATACAACGTTCAAGTTCTTTTATCGCCAGATCAGGTGCTTGCATTGGTAGCGTGCCTAAACCAACAAAACGTTTCGGGTGATCGTTTACAATACCGGCAATGTGATCATTCAAATACATAGATAAATCTAACGTATCTTTAGGCTTTGCCCAATAATTGAACATAACAGGAACGGTTGAAAGTACTTGCACGTCCACCTGATGTTTTTGGCAATCATCAAGGCGGATTTTTGGATCCCAGCAATTGTGATCTATTTCACGAAAAAATTTTTCATCAACCATCATTCGCGCACAGCCGCATTTATGATGATCTAAACTAACAAAACCACCGTAACCGTATTTCTCACGTAAATTAGGCCAGGTTTTAGGAAGAATATGCGTATGGATATCTATTTTTAACATATCTTAGCCCTTAGTTACTGTTGTGCCGCACTGGCAACAAGTGCAGTTTGCTGGAGTATCGTAAAAACGAGTAAATACCTTTGGCAAGTCAGTTTCTATATTATCGAGACAAAAAGCTTCGGTGTAGAGTTGGCTTTTGCAGTCAGGGCAAAACCAATAAAGTGCATCTTCTTGTTTTTTAGCTCGTTTTTGTTCTACTACTAAACCAACGCTATTTTCAAAACGCTGCGGCGAATGCAACATCTTTGGAGGTAGTAGGAATATTTCGCCAGCTTTGATTTTTATATCATGAAAATTTTCTGGATTAAGATGCTCATTACTTTCAATGTCGCCATCAATGACAGAAAGCACCATTTCGCCTTCAATTTGATAAAACAGTTCAGGAGTTTCGTTGTAGTGATAATCAGTGCGATTATTAGGACCACCGACGATCATGACAATAAAGTTGTCTTGTTCAAAAATTTGTTTATTACAAACCGGAGGTTTGAGTAGATGACGATGTTCATCAATCCAAGCATGCAAATTAAAAGGCATGGCTATGCTATTTTTTAATATGGACATTTTATTCCCTGTTTATTTTTCCGTTTGATTTTTATTTTGATTAAGCGCAGCTATGCATTTAAGTTCGATGGCGATAGGTGTCGGTAATTTGTTAATTTCAACTGTGGTTCGACAAGGTTGGTTATCGGCAAAGTATTCGGCATAAATACGGTTATAGGCGGCGAAATCGTCATCCATATTGGTTAAAAAAACAGTGACATCAACCAAGTCCATCCAACTAGAATTTGAAGCCTCTAGAATTAAACGAATATTTGTAAATACACTATGGCATTGCGCTTCAATATCGTAACTTTTGATTTTTCCTTGCTCGTCAAGTTCAACTCCTGGAATATCTGTGCTGCCAGCTTTTCTTGGGCCAACTCCCGAAAGAAATAATAAATCGCCGACTTGCCGAGCGTGAGGGTATAAACCTACGGGTTTTGGCGCTTGTTCGGCGTTGATTATTTTAGGGTTCGAAGCTGCTTTAGTTGTTATATCGCTCATAAGGGATCCTTATGTAATTATTGTTTTATTTTTATAGAGATAAGTGTAGACAAAAATCAATCAAAGACCTTTGTTCTTCACATATTTGAATTAGATTTGAGTGCAGCGAAATAGAACTGATTTCGAGTTTATCGAAAACATTCTAAGGCACTCCAAAGAATGGAGGGTTAAATAAGCGTCCATTTGCAGCCTAATGCACTGGCAAATATTGCTCCTGAAGATTTGAATTTATGACAAATTTGGTTCATTTTTATTTTAAACTTATGAGTATTTTATACAAACATTTTTGGGTTCAGTAAAAAATCGCATCGCTTCTAAGCCACCTTCTCGACCAACGCCAGAATGATTCATACCACCAAAAGGCGTACGTAAATCCCGTAATAACCAACAGTTTATCCAGACAATACCCGTGTTAATTTGCTCACCTAGCTGGTGCGCTCTATTAATGTTTTGTGTCCATATTGTTGCTGCTAAGCCATACTTACTTTCGTTAGCAAGTACGAGTGCTTGCTCATCAGTATCAAATACTTGCAAGGTGATGACAGGACCAAATATTTCCTGTTGGTTACAGCTGGCACCATTGGTTAATCCTTCGATAATCGTCGGTTGTAAAAAGTAACCTTGTTGACAACGACCTGACAATTGAACTTGTTCCCCGCCGGCTAAAATAGTGCCACCTTCTTGTTTTGCTAAATCAATATAGCCAAGTACCTTTTCTAAATGATCTTTGGAAACAATAGCACCCATTTTTGTTTCATTAATCAAAGGATCTTGAGGCAAAAGCGTTTGTGCTTTTTCGACTAGTGCCGTTTTGAATTTCTCATAGATACCCCGTTGAATATATAATCTAGAGGCGCATAAACAAATTTGGCCTTGATTTGCGAAACTAGCGCGAAATACTTCTTCTACAGTATTTTCAAAATCACAATCGTCAAAAATTAATGCTGGGTTTTTCCCGCCTAACTCTAACGAAAGCTTTTTAAATTGCGGTGCAAGTTGTGTTGCTATTGTTGCACCAGTTGCAGAGCCGCCAGTAAATGAAATAGCTTTAACTTTTGGGTGATTGCATATCGCAGAGCCAACACTTGACCCGCTGCCATGTAAAATATTTAAAACACCTTTAGGTAAACCTACTTTTTGACAAATTTCGCCAAGCATTGCTGCCGTTTTTGGGGTGATTTCTGAAGGTTTGGCTATAACGCAATTACCGGCAGCAAGTGCAGGAGCTATTTTCCAAGTGAATAAATAAAGCGGTAAATTCCAAGGTGAAATACAGCCTACAATGCCAACAGGCTGGCGTAAGGTATAATTAATTGCGGTATCTGCAACCGCATGAGATTCACTTGAAAATTGTGAACAGGCATGAGCAAAAAACTTAAAATTACTCGCTGCACGTGGTATATCGACCATTCTCGCTAAAGCTAGGGGTTTGCCATTATCAGTTGCTTCAGCATGTGCCAATGGTTCAAGTTGTTTTTCAATTTCTTGTGCAATGGCAATTAAATAATCGGCACGTTGTTCCAAACTTAAACTACGCCAAGCAGGAAGGGCAAGCTCTGCCGCTTCAACTGCTTGGTCGACATCAGCAATGTCACTATTTGGGATTTTACCGTAAACCAAACCTGTAGCTGGTTCATAATTATCCAAATAATGATTATTGAGTGGCGCTTGATATTTACCATCAATAAAATTATCAATGATATTATTTGAGCTTGTCATGACTATCCTCCCTGATGATATTTATTAAAAATCTTATAAACAAGAGGTTCTTCCGCCATCTACGGGTAAGTTAATACCTGTAATGTAACCTGCTGCCGGTGACGCTAGAAAAGCAGCTGCGGCAGCAAACTCTTCTGGTTTTGCAAAGCGGCGCATTGGAATAATCGCTTTTTCATTAATGGTTGCTTGCTCTATAGAAATATTCTGTTTTTTTGCTTTACCAGAAATAATAGCGTCTAAACGAGCCGTTGCAGTTGCACCGGGTAATACGTTATTAACAGTAATACCAAATTCACCTAATTCATTAGCTAAGGTTTTTGCCCAACTTGCAACAGCACCACGGATAGTATTTGAAACACCTAGACCGTTAAGCGGTTGCTTAACTGAAGTTGAAATAACATTGATAATTCGACCATATTCTTTTTCTTTCATGCTAGGAATGAGCGCTTGAACCAAATGATGGTTGGAAACTAAATGCAGGTTAAAAGCATTAATAAATTCATCTGTACCGGCTGCATTAGCTGGCCCTGGGGCGGGACCGCCAGTATTGTTAATTAAAATGTCATAACCATCTGAAGAACTTACATGAGCATTAATCACTTCTTTTACTTGTTCGGTATTTGAAAAGTCAGCGACTAATACTTGGTGTTTTTGACCTTGTTGTGTATTTAGTTCCGATTTTACTTGCTCAAGTGCTGTTTGATTACGTGAGAATAACGTGACATTTGCACCTAAGTTGGCAAGCTCTATTGCGCAAGCCTTTCCAATACCTTGACTTGAGCCACAAACCAACGCGCTTTTACCTTGAAAATTAATATCCATGAATACTCTTTTTTTGTTTTAATTTTAGTTATTTTTTCACGTTATATTTTGAAGTTCGCTTAAATAAATAACGATGAAAATTTGAATTAATCATTTTTTAGCACATTAAAAAATTTAATGTCAGCAAAACTTTTAACTTTTATTTTTTTGCTTTGTAAACTTTTACAGGCACCGACATTATATTTTGACATTTGTCAGATTAAGCTGATAATGATTTTTTATCTCAAAATTAATAGCTGTAATGACGACAAATAAAATACCGAAAGGTGCCTATATTTCAGGGCAGGGAACACCTGTTGTACTTCTTCATAGTTCACTAAGTTCAGCCAGGCAATGGCAACCCTTAGTTAAACTGCTTGAACCTTATTTTTTAGTAATAAATATTGATATCCTAGGATATGGCAATGCCGAAAAAGTAACAGATACATTAAATTATAATTTTGATGTAGAGCTTGCCCGTATTGACAAAATTATTGCTATGGCGGCTTTAAATAAGCCTTTTCATTTAGTTGGTCACTCTTGTGGTGGCGCTATCGCGTTAAAACTTGCGGTGGAACAGCAAGAAAAAATATTAAGCCTTTCACTTTATGAACCCGTTGCTTTTCATTTACTTGAACAGGGAAGCGCAGCACGAGAACTTGCCGATAACTTTGCGAATAAAGTCGATATAGACGACATGTATCAAGCTGCAGAAGTCTTCACAAATTTTTGGAACAAAGAGGGATTTTTTTGCTCGTTACCAGAAAAAATGCAAGCGTTAATGGCAATGGATATGCCCAAAGTTAGCCTTGACTTTAAAGGACTGACCGCTGAAAAATATTCGTTCAACGATATAGGTTATATACAGTGTCGTTCGTTAATCATGACGGGAGAATTTAGTCCCAAATTAAGTCAATTATTGGCTGAAAAAATTAAATCTGCGCTCGCTAATGCATCGAATGTAAATTTCCCTGCAGGACATATGGGACCAGTTAGTCATAGTGAACTTATACAGCCAGTTATTGCTGAGTTTATCCAAGGTATATCTGTGTAATGTTATTTTTATAGTTAGTGATTACTAAGGTCACCCCTAGTAAATTATCGTGGCTAATATGTTCTTTAATGTTCAAAACTAGGAGTTGAGTATTTAAAATCAAGGGTAGGTGAACTATCATCTGCGTAGATTTGAATATTAGTTGCTTTCTTTACTGAAAGGAAAACTCGAGACACTATGCTTTTTACAGAAAAACCTATTCTTACTATCTTGTATCAAGATGATTTTATCGTCGCTGTTGATAAACCAGCAGGATTATTTGTTCACCGAAGTTACATGGACAAAGACGAAATATATTTTGCATTACAATTAGTTCGTGATCAAATTGGTCAATATGTTTATCCCCTGCATCGTTTAGACCGACCAACATCAGGAGTCTTGTTGTTTGGTTTGAGTGAAGAGGTTGCTCGGTTAATGGGTCAGGCGTTTACCGATAAACAAATACAGAAAACTTATTTTGCCTTAACGCGAGGCCATCTATTAGGTAGTGATGAAATCGATCATCCTTTAAAAGAAAAGCTGGATAAATTAGGCGATAAAAATGTCAGTCTTGATAAAGCTCCGCAAGATGCCGTAACTCAATACCAGTCATTGTTTACGGCGAGTTTACCTATAAAAGTAGGTAAGTTTGACAGCGTTCGTTATTCATTAATAAAATTGTTGCCTGCAACGGGAAGAAGACATCAAATTCGCCGACACTTAGCGCATTTACGTCATCCTATTATTGGTGATATTAACTATGGTGATAATAAACAAAATCCATTTTTTCATGAACATTTTGGTTTCAAACGTTTAATGTTATTCGCACAAAAAGTGGAATTTATCCATCCTATTACAAAAGAACAGCTGGTTATTGAGGCTGAGTTTGATGACCAGTGGTTACAGGTTTTTGATGAGCTAGCTTGGGATGTGAATAAGTTACTTAGTTAATTAATCAGTAACGATTTATTCAATAGAACTGCATTGATAAAATTATTCAGCTGCCATTATGCTCACCGAATTTACATCTCTCTCAATTAAACCTGCATAAATGTGTTGGTTCCTTTGGGAGTTTGTATCACTGCTCTTTGGCCCTTTTATACTGACGCTATTAATAAAGATAGCATTGCTATATTTTTCTCTTTGCTGAGCAAATGCTAGCATCATTTTTTGATCTTCGGTAACTGGTCGATTAAGCAAAGACATCATTAAGTGGTGATCAGAAATTAGTGGTTTTTTTTCTAATTTTATTTTCGGAGTTGAGCTGCAAGCCGTCAATAAGAGAGCACATAATAAGGTGAGTAGAACAAAAATATTTTTCATAATCAGTCAATAATAAAGCAAGCGATACATGTAGATGGCAAGTGGTATGCCAAGTGTATTTTTTACTCGGGTTTATGATGGAAAATATTGGGGGTTTTTATGGTTAACGTGTTGTTTTTTATTGTGAAATATTTTACCGTTAAAGTAATGAACTTAGCTAAGTGCAGAGTTGGTTTTTCTTTGAAATGTTAAATTTTTAGATGTGTATTATTGTTGTTTATAACAAGTGTCAAAAAAATAGCGGTGTAATTAACACCGCCATTGATAGAGGAGATACCGAGGTTTATTCTTCAGATACTGAACGAAGTAAAGCGTTGATACCAACTTTTGCACGTGTCTTAGCATCGACTTTTTTAACTATAATCGCAGCGTATAAACTATAAGTACCGCATTTAGATGGCAAGTTACCTGGAACAACGACCGAACCTGCAGGTACTCGACCGTAATGCACTTCACCAGTTTCACGATCAAAGATGCGTGTGCTTTGACCTATGTATACGCCCATTGAAATAACAGCACCTTCTTCAACTACAACACCTTCCACAATTTCAGAACGAGCACCAATAAAACAGTTATCTTCAATGATTGTAGGACCTGCTTGTAATGGCTCTAAAACACCGCCAATACCAACTCCACCAGATAAATGTACATTCTTACCTATTTGAGCACATGAACCAACAGTAGCCCATGCGTCAACCATACAGCCTTCATCAACGAAGGCACCAATGTTAACAAAGCTTGGCATTACCACAACATTCTTACCAATAAAACTGCCAGTACGTACTGATGCACCAGGTACTACACGAACGCCATCTGCTTCAAAATCTGCTTGTTTATAGCTAGTGTATTTCATTGGAACTTTATCGAAAAAAGTACTTTCAGCACCGTCGATAACTTCGTTGTCCCAGATTCTAAATGATAAAAGTACCGCCTTTTTAAGCCATTGATGAACCACCCATTCGCCAGCTATTTTTTCTGCAACACGAGCTGATCCATTATTAAGAGCAGCTAATGCATCTAAAACGGCTTGTTTAACATCACTAGAAACTGTTTTAGGTGTAATGTTCATTCTGTCTTCGAAAGCTTGTTCTATAATGCTTTGTAAGTTTGACATGCTAATTCCTATTCTTTTAATTGTCTTGTATTTAAAGTTTTACATGTTGAGTGAATTATCACATAACATGGCTGAAAGTTGTTGTTGTTGATCTTGTGTTAATGCCAAGTTATCAGCATTAGAAACCGTAAAAACGTCTTCTGCTTTTTCACCAAAGGTGGTGATTTTAGCTGAATGAATGGTTATTTTGCATTGTTGAAAAATTCGCGCAAATTTTGCTAATAGCCCTGGATGATCTAGAGCCAAGATTTCTAGTAAAGTATTTTTATCTGATGAAGTCTCAATAAAGCTGACTCTAGTAGCCACTTTAAAATTATCAATATAAGCTGGGGCAGCTTTTCTTTTTATCTTAGGCGAAGCTTGCATTAATGATTTTGTCAATGTATTTGCTATGGCTAAAGCGCGATAGCTATCAGTAATAGGTTTGTTTTTTTGATCTAATACGACGAAAGTATTGAGTGTATAACCTTTTTTACTGGTGACAATTTTTGCATCGTGAATCGATAAACGTTTCGCTTCTAATAAGGTTACTATTTTAGCAAATATATTGACGGAACCTTTAGTATAAATAAATATTTCTGTGCCGCCTCTATAAGGTTTAGGACTAATTAAGACCAAAGGTTTAACTATACTATGTTCTATAATATGCTGGCTATGCCAAGCAATTTGTTCAGGGGAATATCGTAAAAAATAATCAGCTTTGAGCTTATTCCAGAATTTTTTAACTTCAGTAATATTGTTTGAATCTTTCTCTAAGATCTTTAAAGCTTCTTCTTGGTTTTCACGAATTTTAGATCGCAAATCGACTTGCTTCTCAAGCCCGCGACGAAAAGCTCTTTTGGTATTGTTATATAGTTCTTCAAGTAAATTAGCCTTCCAACTATTCCAGAGGCTTTCGTTAGTAGCGCGCATATCAGCTACTGTTAAGCAGTATAGGTAATCTAAATGAGCCTCGTCTCTAACGACTTGGGCAAAAGCTTTGATCACCTCATCATCTGAAATGTCTCTTCGTTGTGCGGTTACAGACATTAATAAATGATTTTTAACAAGCCAAGCAATCATTCGTCCATCGTGATCATTTATCGGATGCACTTTACTAAACTCTAGCGCGTCAACTGCGCCTAATTTTGCATGATCACCACCTCGGCCTTTTGCAATATCGTGAAATATTCCTGCTATATATAGTATTTCAGGCTTACGGATACGCTGAACTATTTTGCTGCAAAGTGGAAAGTCAGCGTCATGCTCTGGTTGACTAAAACGGTATATATTTTTAATTAGTCGGTAGCTGTGTTCATCAACAGAATAAGCGTGAAATAAATCAAACTGCATTTGACCAACAATTTGTCGCCATTGTGGTAAATAAGCACTGATAATCGAATAACGGTGCATTAAAGTGAAGGTGAGCCCTAGGCCGTTAGGGTGCTTCATTATCTCTATGAAAATTTCTCGACACCTTGCATAGTCCATTAACCCAGAAATTAAACGTCTGCGAGCATTTCGCATTAAACGTAGAGTGTCTGGATGAAGATCTGTAATGCACTCGTTCTTTGTAATAAGCAAGAACATCTCCATAATCTTAACAGAGCGCATAAACACACGGATATTGGTCGCTTTAATTTGACCATCAACCACAACAAAATCTTTATTGAGCGGAATTTCTTTAATGCGATGGCCTTTCTTAATAATCGCATATTCAAAATGCTGTAAAAGCATTTTATTTAACTCGATAATACGGCCAATAATCTTGAAAAGCCGTTTCATCATACGCTCAACAGCAAGCTTTCCTTCGTCGCCAAACCCCATCAAATTAGCAACATCACTTTGGTAGTCAAACAATAAGCGGTTTTCATTACGGCCGGCAATAATATGAAGAGCAGCTCGCATACGCCATAAATAATCTTGACACTCTAATAGTTCGAAAAATTCATTTTGGGTTAAATATTTGTGGGATACGAGCTCTTCAAGAGAGTCAGCAACAAAGTGGCGTTTGGCAACCCAAGCGATGGTTTGAATATCACGCAAACCTCCGGGGTTCGCTTTTAAATTTGGCTCTAGGGTATATGACGCACCATGATATTGTTGATGTCGATTGTCTTGCTCTTCACATTTTGCAATGAAGAATTTTTTCGATGTCCAGAAAACATCTTGATCAAGTAATGGTTGCAAATGTTGAGTTAATGATTCATTGCCACAAACTTGGCGCATTTCCATTAAATTAGTTGCTACAGTGACATCATTAATTGCTTGTTTTAAACATTCTTTGATACTACGAACACTGTGGCCGATATCAAGCTTAACATCCCATAATTGTGTAATAAAAGTTGATATCTTTTCTGAAAGCTCAGCACTGATTTTATCTTGGGTCAGTAATAAAATATCAACATCTGAAAATGGATGTAGTTCGCCTCGGCCATAACCACCAACAGCAAGTAAGCTAATTTGATACTCATCTAAATTGTGCTGACACCAAAGTTTATTGAGAATATTATCAACAAATTGTGCGCGTGTAGCGACGAGAAAGGAGATATCTTCATAAGGAAAAATATCTTTTTGCCATTGTTGAAATTCACGACCCAGTTGACAAATATCTTGGGTAGACATGTGTGGTGCGCTGACAGCTAAGGAATCGCTATATGCTATAGGAAGAGTTTGCATCGCTCTATATTGTACTCATAAGTTAGGACGATAATCATCATGCTTCATTTGTCACTTAAAAAGCAAATAACGACTATCGCTAACTTAGATTTATTTATGCATTAATTGTGTAAATGTCTCGGAATTGTATCGTCTTTGTGCAGTGTTAAAATCTCACAGCCCGTTTTAGTTACCACAATTGTATGCTCCCATTGTGCCGATTTTTTCCCGTCTAGCGTATAAACGGTCCAGTTATCTTCTTTATCTAAAAGGGTATTCGCACGACCAAGGTTAACCATAGGTTCGATGGTAAAGCACATTCCTTCAAGCATTTTATCTTTGTCATTATTTTTATAATGAACAATTTGTGGTTCTTCATGAAACTCTTTGCCGATACCGTGACCACAATATTCTTTAACAATAGAATAACGGCCAGATTTTTTGAGGAATTTTTGAATTGCGGTACCAATTTCACCAAAAGCATTGCCTGGTTTTACTTTTTTCAGACCAACATATAGTGCTTCTCTAGTGATGCGGCATAAACGATTGTCTTCAAGGCTAACATCACCGATAAGGAACATTTTACTGGTATCGCCGTGATAACCGTCTTTAATCACAGTGATATCAATATTAACAATATCACCATCATTTAAAGGGGTATCATTAGGTATTCCGTGACAGACTACATGGTTTACTGAGGTACAAATAGACTTAGGGAAACCGTGGTAGTTTAAAGGCGCTGAAATAGCATTTTGTACTTTATCGGTATACTCAGCGCATAGGGTATTCAACTCATTGGTTGTTATGCCTGCTTTTACATGTGGAGTGACCATCTCTAATACGTCAGCAGCAAGTTTTCCAGCAATACGCATTTGTTCTATTTCTTGTTGAGTTTTTATTGTAATACCCATTTATGCCTCAATGATTTTTAATGTGAATGCTACGCTTATTATTTTGCCTAAAAGCGTAGGTATTGTCTATTTGTCTAGTTGTTGGTTAACTCAAGCTCAATAGCTTCAACTATTGCCGCAGGCTCTAACAAATATAAGTTATGGTTTAATAAAACTAGGTTTTCATTGTGCGCAATTAATAATGCAGGAATTGCTTTTGTGCCAATGATATCTTGAAATTCATTAATTTCTTGTAAGATAAACTCTGCTTCTTTCGCCATTTTATTTTCTTTGAATACTTTTGCTGGAGGCGATAGCTTAAATTCTTCGATGACTTCTTGAAAGTCACTTTCATGAGTGAAAGGCGTACCTTGTTCAAAGTGCTGCTTTTGAATAGCAAGCATAAGCTTTAAGGTAAGGTGAGGTACTTTTTGACTGACCCAGCCCAATAGGTTAGCACTTAATGTTGAGTCTTTATCTGAGCTTAAACTTTTTAAATACTTGTGGCTAAACTCTATGCCGGCATCACTTTCTACTGAGTCGATAGTTTTTCTACTGACTTTTTCATCCCCTTCATAATGCGCACAGTGCCATAAATTCAAAGTGATATTGGGGCAGCTTTTCGCTATTTCGTTAACCAAGGCGGTTGTTGCAAAGCTCCAAGGGCAGTGTGTGTCGTAAATAAAAAAGAGTTCTGTAGACATGGTGATATATCGCCGTAGTGTTAAGTCAAAAGTTGAATCTAAATAAAGTGAAGCTAATTTTAGCGCGTAAGGAAAAATTATCCCAGTAAAATTATTACTATATAATTTAAAAACTATTGACTGAAATCGTTATTTTCTAGCCTTTGGCTAATTAATATGGTATAAAGTGCGCCGTTAAATTTGTCGATTGAATAACATGTGAGCAGAGCTTTGAGCTAAGAACTATTAGGTTGTTAGAGTCTATGTTTTTCTAATATGTTGTTATCTATGATGTTTAACAATTAAACTTGTATTGTTAAAAATAACAGTACTTATTATAAATTCACATACATTTATTAAGAATATACTGGGGTGCTCAGTTTGAGTTTGTTTAAATTAATTAAACAAAGAATCAAGCAATAAAGAGTTAGATATATTTGAATGTATGAACGCTTAACCCCCTAAAACTATATAAAGGAAAAATCATGCCAAACGTTTCTATGCGCGATATGCTTAAAGCAGGTGTTCATTTCGGTCACAAAACTCGTTACTGGAATCCAAAAATGAAAACTTACATTTTTGGTTCACGCGATAAAGTTCATATCATCAACCTTGAACAAACTGTTCCTATGTTCAATGACGCACTTGCATACTTATCAGGTGTATCTTCGAAGAAAGGTAAAGTTTTATTTGTTGGTACTAAGCGCGCTGCAAGCGATGCAATTAAAGATGCTGCTATCAAATGTGATCAATTCTACGTAAATCACCGTTGGTTAGGTGGTATGTTGACTAACTGGAAAACAGTTCGTCAATCTATCAAGCGTTTAAAAGACCTTGAAGCACAAAGCTCTGACGGTACTTTTGAAGCTCTTACTAAAAAAGAAGCTTTAATGCGTACTCGTGAAATGGAAAAACTTGACAAGAGTCTTGGTGGAATCAAAAACATGGGTGGTTTACCTGACGTTTTATTCATCATTGATGCTGATCATGAACACATTTCGATTAAAGAAGCTAAAAACTTAGGTATTCCAGTAATATCTGTAGTTGATACAAACTCAAACCCAGATAACATTGATTTCATTATCCCGGGTAACGATGATGCAATTCGCGCCGTGACTTTATACACTGATTCTGCAGCAAACGCAGTATTAGAAGGCCGTGAGAAGAACATTGTTGTTCAAGCTGAAAAAGACGGTTTTGTTGAAGCTGAATAATTTCAGTTTGTCATAACACTTTTTGCTATTGCCACAAGCGGCTAACGCTTGTGGCAACATATTCATTTTTATGCCCTACTTTAAATAGTAAGGGGATAACTAAAATTGAGGAATTTTCTCATGGTAATTACTGCTGTAATGGTAAAAGAACTTCGTGAACGCACAGCTGCGGGCATGATGGATTGTAAAAGAGCTTTACAAGAATCTGAAGGCGACATGGAACTTGCGATTGAAAATATGCGTAAGAACGGTCAAGCAAAAGCGGCTAAGAAAGCCGGTAATATTGCTGCTGAAGGTACTATTTTAATTAAAAGTGCTGATGGCGTTGCTGCATTGCTTGAAGTTAACTGTCAAACAGACTTCGTTGCAAAAGATGCAAACTTCTTAGGTTTTGCTAATGAAGTTGCTGATGCTGCTTTAGCTTCAAAATCGACTATTGAAGAACTTCAAGCACAGTTTGAAGAAAAGCGTATTACACTTGTTACGAAAATTGGTGAAAACATCAATGTTCGTCGTGTTGAATACATTGAAGGCGCAGCTCTTGCTTCATATAGCCACGGCGCTAATATTGGTGTTGTTGTTGCTGGTGAAGGTGATGCTGAATCATTGAAGCACATTGCTATGCACGTTGCTGCAAGCAAGCCAGAATTCATCAACCCTGAAGATGTTTCTGCTAGCGTAGTAGAAAATGAAAAGCGTATTCAATTAGATATCTTAAAAGCTGAAAATGATGCTCTTGAAGATAACAAGAAAAAGCCAGTTGAGTTGCTTGAAAAAATCATTATCGGTCGTATGAAGAAATTTACTGGTGAAATCTCTTTAACTGGTCAAGCTTTCATTATGGAACCGAAGAAAACTGTTGGCGTTGTTCTTAAAGAAAAAGGCATTACAGTTTCTAACTTTGTTCGTTTAGAAGTTGGTGAAGGCATTGCTAAGAAAGAAGAAGATTTTGCTGCTGAAGTTGAAGCGCAAATTGCTGCGGCAAAAGCTTAATTTTTAAGCATTTAACACAGTAAAACAGTTCTTTTTTCAGTTTAGCCTTTCGATAGTAAGCTAAACGTACTAAAATAGCCGCGGTCAAATTGATCACGGCTATTTTTTTTCGCCTATTTTTAGACAAAATACAGGAATGTTTTTTATGAGCATCAGTCCAAAACCAATATATCGTCGAATTTTATTAAAACTTAGTGGTGAAGCCTTAATGGGTGATGAGGGCTTTGGAATAGACCCTAAAGTTTTGGATCGTATGGCTCAAGAGATCAAAGAATTGATTGAAATGGGCATTCAAGTTGGTTTAGTAATTGGCGGCGGTAATTTATTCCGTGGTGCAGGCCTTGCAGAAGCAGGAATGAATCGCGTTGTTGGCGACCAAATGGGCATGTTAGCAACTGTCATGAACGGCTTAGCAATGCGTGATGCATTACACCGAGCATTCGTTAATGCAAAATTAATGTCCGCAATCGATTTAGCCGGAGTATGTGATCGCTATAACTGGGCTGAAGGCATAAGTTTATTGAAATCTGGCCGCGTCGTTATTTTTAGCGCAGGAACAGGAAACCCATTTTTTACTACCGATTCAGCGGCGTGTTTACGCGGTATTGAAATCGAAGCCGACGTTGTGTTAAAGGCAACAAAAGTCGACGGCATATACTCAGATGACCCTGTTAAAAATCCAGACGCTACGTTATATAGCCAATTAAGCTATGACGAAGTATTAGATAAAGAGCTTAAAGTAATGGATTTAGCTGCATTCACACTAGCTCGAGATCACAGTATGACTATTCGTGTTTTTAATATGAATAAGCCAGGCGCATTAAAATCTGTCGTAATGGGTGACGACGAAGGTACAACTATCGATCACTCAGAAAATTTAGTTTAATTTTTGATTTAAAGGAAATTCAACGTGATAAATGAAATAAAGAAAGATGCTCAAGAACGAATGGGCAAAAGTGTCGAGTCACTAAAGAGCAATTTAAACAAAGTAAGAACGGGTCGAGCACATCGTTCTTTACTAGATAACATTGTTGTTGATTATTACGGTATGGACACACCATTAAGTCAAGTAGGTAACATTGCAACTCCAGACGCTCGTACCTTAGCTATTACCGTTTTTGATAAAGGTATGATTGGTGCTGTTGAAAAAGCAATTTTAAAATCTGATTTAGGTTTAAACCCTTCATCTCAAGGAACGCTTATACGAATTCCTTTACCACCGTTAACAGAAGAGCGTCGTAAAGATCTTGTTAAGGTCGTTAAAGGGGAAGCGGAAAACGGCAAAGTAGCAATTCGTAATATTCGTCGTGATGCTAATTCAGACCTTAAGTCATTGAACAAAGAAAAAGAAATCAGCGATGATGAAATGCATCAAGCAGAAGATGAGATTCAAAAAGTTACTGATACCTTTGTGAAACAAGTTGATGATGTTTTATCAATTAAAGAAAAAGAGTTAATGGAAATATAATTCTTTTAACCGATTTGAATAAGCCGTAGTTTTTAGTTAAGCACTACGGCTTTTTTTATAGAAAATTTGAATAAAGCTCGAATTGAATGACGGAACGTTTATGACCCAAGCAAAAACAGAAATAATAACGAAAGTTCCTCAACATGTTGCAATCATTATGGATGGCAACGGTCGTTGGGCACAACAACGTGGTAAAACACGTGTAGCTGGTCATAAAGCAGGCGTTGAATCTGTTCGTTCATCAGTAACTACAGCAATTAAACAAGGTGTAAAAGCACTAACTTTGTTTGCATTTAGTAGTGAAAATTGGCAAAGACCTGAGCAAGAGGTCAGTGTACTGATGGATCTTTTTATGTTTGTTTTAACACGTGAAGTGAAGAAACTGCATAAAAATGATATACGTTTTCAAGTGATTGGTGATTTATCTCGTTTTTCTGAGAAGCTTCAGAAAAAGATAAAAATTTCAGAAGATTTAACCGCAAACAATAAAGGTATGGTATTGTCTGTTGCGGCTAACTATGGTGGCCGTTGGGATATAGCAAATGCGGCTAAAATATTGGCTGAAAAAGTAGCTGATAACACAATGTCTATTAATGATATTTCTGAAGATTCACTAAATCAGCATACGTGTTTAGCTAATTTACCAGAACTCGATTTACTTATTCGCACCGGTGGTGATTTCCGAATTAGTAACTTCTTATTATGGCAAGCGGCTTACGCTGAATTTTATTTTACTGAAACTCTTTGGCCAGACTTTAATGAACAAGCATTTATAACGGCCATAAGCTGTTTTGATCGACGCGAACGTCGCTTTGGAAAAACTGGTGAACAAGTAAAAGAATAAGTTTCATCCGACTAATAAAAACAATAAAAACAATAAAAACAATAAAAAGTAAAAATAATAAAAACAAATAGAAATTAAAAGGGTATCCATTGTTAAAACAACGAATTATCACTGCTGTTATCTTAGCTCCTTTAACTATAGCTGCTATCTTCTATCTTCCTTTAGATACATTCGCAGTTCTGTTTATGGCGGTTATGGCTATTGGCGCATGGGAGTGGGGCCCTTTAATGGGCTTTGCGAATAAACGTCGCCGTTTAGCTTTTGTTTCTGCAACAATTATTCTTATATCAGCGCTATGGTATACACTTCCTTTATTAACTTTATGGTCTGCTAACGGAGAACTTGATTCAAGTGTATCTCTTGTTTTGTGGATTGCTGTCGCTTGGTGGATATTGTCTGCCACACTTACTTTTCTTTATCCTAGATACAGTAAATTTTGGTCGAGTCATCGCTCAATCCGTGGTGTTTTTGGCTGGTTAACACTTATACCCACTTGGCTTGCCTTTATGGTGATTCGTAGTAATGATTATTTACTTGACCCGTATCATGGTGCTCAGCTCATCATGTTTTTATTCTTGATGGTATGGAGTGCCGATATAGGCGCATATTTTGTCGGAAAATCCATAGGTAAACACAAACTCCTACCTAATGTTAGCCCAGGGAAGACATTAGAAGGCTTTGTAGGTGGTGTTGTTTGTGCTTGCATATTCATCGCTATTGCCGGATATATTTTACAGTGGCAAGCCCAACAATTTACATTAGCTTTAATCGTTACGGCTATTATTACCACCGTATCGGTATTAGGTGATTTAAACGAAAGTATGTTTAAACGCCAAGCGGGTATAAAAGACAGTGGCTCTATTTTACCAGGTCATGGTGGCATTTTAGACAGGATAGATAGCTTAACGGCAACAGCTCCCATTTATGCATTATGTTATGCGCTCTTAGGTTGGCAGTAGGATACGATGCGTAAACTATGTGTTTTAGGTTCTACTGGGTCCATTGGTGTAAGCACCTTAGATGTAGTGCGCCTACACCCAAATTTATTTTCTATTGAGAGTTTGTCGGCTAATACCCGAGTCGATGAGATGCTTGCACAATGTCAGGAGTTTACTCCTGATGTTGTAGTAATGGTTAACGAAACCTCTGCTGAAATATTAAAAGATAAATTGCAAGCTGTAGGTTTAAGTGGAATTACGGTGCACAGTGGTTCTCAAGCTCTAATTGATATAGCTAAAGAAAGCAATACCGATACCGTTATGGCAGCTATTGTTGGTGCTTCGGGCCTTTTACCTACAATGGCAGCAGTTGAAGCGGGTAAAAGAGTGTTACTAGCTAATAAAGAAGCTTTAGTCACATCAGGTGCGCTTTTTATTGATGCGGTAGAAAAACATGGTGCGGAGCTATTGCCAATAGATAGTGAACACAATGCAATCTTTCAATGTCTGCCTTCAATTGCACAAAAATCACTTGGCCGTTGTGATTTAACGAATAATGGCATAAGCAAAATATTATTGACTGGCTCTGGTGGTCCATTTAGGACCCTGCCAACTGAACAATTAGAACACGTTACACCAGCGCAAGCATGTGCGCACCCTAACTGGGATATGGGGCAAAAAATATCGGTTGATTCTGCAACTATGATGAACAAAGGTTTAGAGTTCATTGAAGCTAAATGGTTGTTTAATATTGACCCAGACGACATTAAAGTTGTATTACACCCGCAAAGCACAATTCACTCAATGGTGCAGTATCAAGATGGCTCTGTAATTGCTCAAATGGGCAATCCTGATATGCGTACGCCTATAGCACATGCTTTGGCCTTTCCTGACAGAATAACAGCAGGAGTTGCTCCTTTAGATTTCTTTAATACCAAAGCATTTGAATTCGAAGATGTAAATTTTCAAAAATACCCTAATTTAAAATTAGCTATTGATGCTTGTAAAAGCGGTCAAGGAGCATGCACTGCCTTGAATGCTGCGAATGAAATATCAGTTGATGCTTTTTTGAACGAAACAATAAAATTTACAGATATTGCAAAAATAAATGAAACTTCTATGAATAAATTTGTCTCAGAAAGGGTGACATCAATTGATGACGTAGTATCTCTTGATTTTAGGGTTCGAGAATTTTCACGTAATTTAATTGCGAGTGATTACTCAAAACCCAGCCAAGAAGTTAATGCAAAAGGGTGTAAATAGTTGTTTGATTTTAATTGGAACTTAGTTTCTTTCATTGAATTTATTCGGAACTTAGCTTCTTTCATTGTCGCGTTAGGAATTTTAATAACGGTACATGAATATGGCCATTATTGGGTTGCCCTTAAGAATGGCGTCAAAGTAGAACGCTTTTCAATTGGTTTTGGTAAAGTGCTATGGCGAAGAGTTAACAAAGAAGGCACAGAATTTGTTATTGCTCTAATACCATTGGGCGGCTATGTGAAAATGTTAGATGAGCGTGTTGATGACGTTCGACCAGAAGATAGTCACAAAACCTTTAATGGTAAAACCGTATACCAACGAATTGCGATAATCGCTGCAGGACCATTTGCAAACTTTGCTTTTGCCATTTTAGCATTTTATTTAATGTTTCTTATTGGTGTTCCTAGCATTAAACCTATTGTTGGTGAAATAACACCACAATCGATTGCTCAACAAGCCAATATAATGAGTAACAGTGAGATTGTTGAAGTTGCTGGTCAAACAACCCTCGACTGGCAAGATGTAAATTTAGCTTTAGTATCACAAATAGGTGAAAAAGAATTTACCATTAAGACTAAGGCCAAAGGAAGTATTTCAACTGTAACTCACCACTTAGATACATCGGTTTGGCCATTCTCTCCAGATAAAGAGTCAGCTATTGATAGTTTAGGCATTGCGCCATTTAGATCCTCTATTTATGCAGAACTTGCACATATAGAAAAAAATAGCGCTGCAGATTTAGCTGGTTTACAAGTTAACGACAAGTTAATTAGTATAAATAATGAAACTATTAATGGTGATTGGTTTAAGTTTTCAAAAAAAATCACTGAGCTTCCGGAACAAATCGTAATATTAACAATCGAAAGAAACGGTGAATATCAACAAGTGTCCGTTACACCAAGTTTAATTAAGCGAGCGGGCAAGTCGATAGGCTATTTAGGTGTAGTTCCCAAGTCAGAACCATACCCTGAAGAGTATTTAATAGAATTAAACTACGGTGTTGTTGATGCGTTCAATCAAAGCGTGCAGCGCAGTTGGAATCTGGTCGTTTTAAGTTTTAAAATGATAGGTAAACTTATAACAGGTGATGTATCTGTTAAAAACTTAAGTGGTCCTATCTCTATTGCACAAGGAGCCGGAAATAGTGCACAATTTGGATTGGTATATTTTTTAGGTTTTTTAGCTCTGATCAGCATAAATCTAGGTATTATAAATTTATTACCTTTACCAGTACTTGATGGCGGGCACTTATTCTATTATCTTGTAGAAATATTTACAGGTAAGCCGGTGCCAGAAAAAATACAAGAAATAGGTTTTAAGTTTGGTGCCTTGGCACTATTAGGCTTAATGAGCATCGCATTATTTAACGATTTATCGCGGTTATAACAAAAAGAAGTAATAAAAGTTAGCATTTATGATAATTAAAAAAATTGCCCTTGCGGTATTATTAGGTGCCTTAGGTACAACAGTACAAGCCTCTGAAGAATTTCAAGTAGAAGATATTCAAATTAAAGGGTTGCAACGTGTTGCTGTAGGCGCAGCATTAACTCATATCCCTTTTAATACGGGTGATACACTTAATGAGTTTCGTATTTCTCAATCTATAAAGGCGCTATATAAATCTGGACATTTTAGCGATGTTATAGTTTCTCGTGACGCTAATCGTATTATCTATCGAGTTAAAGAGCGAGCAACAATTAGTGAAATCCTTTTTGAAGGAAATAAAGATCTAAAAGATGAACAATTAACACAAAGCCTCGATGATAGTGATATCCGAACAGGTGAAACACTTGATATGACTGTTATTTCAGGCATTGAAATGGGTTTAGAAGATTTCTATCACAGTGTTGGTAAATATAATGCTGATGTAAAAGCTGAAATTACTCACCTACCACGTAATCGAGTCAATATTAATTTTGTTTTTGTTGAAGGCGATGCTGCAGCAATAGAGCAAATAAATGTTGTCGGTAACGAAATATTTAGTGATAACGAATTACTAGATAAAATAGAGCTGACTTATGATTCACCTTGGTGGGACTTTATGGCGCAAGATCGCTATCAAAAGCAAACCTTACAAGGAGATATGGAAACCATTAAGAGCCATTATCTAGATCGAGGTTACTTGCAGTATAAAGTGGACTCTACTCAAGTCTCAATGACTCCTGATAAAAAGGCCGTTTACATCGCGTTGAATATTACCGAAGGTGAGCAATTTACCGTAAGTGAGATTAACTTTATTGGTGATATGGCTGGATTTGAACAAACAATTCGGGCAATTAATCCACTGCGAGCAGAAAAACTATACAATGGCGCAGAAGTTACTTATACCGAAGAAACCATTAGCCGGTTTTTAGGTCGCTATGGATATGCTTATCCTAAAGTAAATGTGATTCCTAACATCAATGAAGATGATAAAACGGTTGAACTAACTATATCGGTAGATCCAGGAAAACGCGTTTATGTTAACCGGATTAATTTCTCTGGGAATAACGTTACTGCTGATCGTGTATTACGTCGAGAAATGCGTCAAATGGAAGGAGCTTGGTTATCAAATAATCAAGTTGAAGGGTCAAAAGCCTGGGTACAACGCTTGCCTTATATGGAAGAAGTTGAGTTTGAAACAAAACAAATACCCGGCGAAGATGATTTAGTCGATATAGACTTTACCGTAAAAGAGCAAGCCTCAGGGTCTTTCACTGCTGGTGTTGGTTATGGTTCAACAACTAATTTAAGTTTAAGTGCTGGCATACAGCAAAATAACTTTTTAGGGACCGGGAATCGTTTAGCATTTAACATCAATACGATGAGCTATCAGCAAAGTGCTAGCATTTCTTATACGGATCCGTATTTTACTGTTGATGCTGTATCATTAGGTGGAACCATTTTTTACAGTGAGTTTGATGCTGGTGATGCCAACCTAGTTGAATATAACAATAAAACTTATGGTCTTGGCTTAACGCTCGGCTTCCCAATCAATGAGTATATTCGTTTGAATCTTGGTTTTGGTTATAAAAATAATGCCATTACACGTTTGCAAACATACGAACAAATTCAAGAGTTCTATGAGATTTATTCAGATCCTGATAACCCTGATGGGGCATTAGAGTTCGAAAACTTTGACCTTTCTGTTGGTATTTCAAGAACGACCTTAAACCGTGGTACTTTTCCATCGTCTGGCTCAAGTCAAAGTTTGTCTTATAAAATGACAACACCTAACTCAGATGTAAATTACTTTAAAGTAAATCTTGATACTAAATGGTACTTTCCTCTAACTAGAGATGAGCGCTGGACCGTGTTGACACGATTTAATGCGGGTTATGGTAATGGTTATGGCTCTGTTGGTGGTAACGATCAAATACTGCCTTTCTGGGAGAACTTTAGAGCAGGTGGTTCAGATACTTTACGCGGCTTTGAAAATAACATTGTAGGACCACGCGCAGTATTTAGATATCCGACACCAATTTCGGGTTCTCCAGATCCTGTTGAAGGCGGAAGTGGTTGTTGTTTAGGTCCTGATCATGATTATATCAACGCATCAGAGAAATCAGTTGGTGGCAACGCGATTGTAGTTGGTGGTATTGAACTTATCGTGCCGACACCGTTTGTTGAAGAAGGCTTTTCTAATAGTGTTCGAACAAGCTTTTTCATAGATGCTGGTAACGTTTGGGATACTGAGTTTGATCTTGATGACTATAACGATTTAGCTAAGGTGGAGTTTGACAAAATTGACGATTACTCTGATATAAGTCGTTATCGAAGCACTGCGGGTCTATCTATTCAATGGTTATCCCCTATGGGACCGATGATATTTAGTTTTGCTAAGGCATTAAAGTCAGAAAAAGATGATGATAAAGAATTCTTTAGCTTTAACATTGGTAAGACTTTCTAGCTTTTGTTCATAGAAAAATTGTGAAAAGTTTGATTGTTTTTAATTAAACTTTTCATTTTGGGGTTTATTTAGATAAGTTAGGCCCCATAGCAATTAAATGATAATTATAATAATTAATGTAACCGAGTTATGGTTACGTCAGAAATAATATTTTGGAGATAAAATTGAAAAAATTCATTAAGACTATTGCCTGTACAGCCGTTGCATCAAGTTTGTTATTAGCAGGTTCGGTTATGGCTGCAGATCAAAAAATTGCAGTTGTTAATTTTCAAGAAGTTATGGGTAAAATTCCTCAAACAGCAAGCATTATGCAAAGCTTAGAAGCTGAATTTAAAGACGATAAAGCAGTACTTGTACAGTTAGAAAAAGATATGAAATACTATCAAGAAAAGCAACAACGAGACGGCTCTTTAATGAGTGCTAAAGAGAAAGAAGACTTACAAGCACAAATTGCAAATATTTATAAAGACTACCAAGCTAAAGGTAAAGTTTTTCAGCAGGCCACAGGCCTACGCAAAAATGAAGAAACGAATAAAATTATAGCGCTAGTACGCCAAGCTATCGATAATATTGCTGCTAAAGAAGATTACGATCTTGTTTTAGAGCAACAAGCAGTTGTTTTTTCTAAACCAGAAACTAGCATCACTGATAAAGTTGTTGAGCAAGTTACTAAACTTAATTAACAGCACGCATATCAGCTAGAACAGTTTTCTAGCAAAAGGTTATCGCCAATACACTTGCAACTTTTATGAATAATATTAGTTGCAAGTTTTGTTTGTAGCCTAATAAATTTCATCTTGGATTTAGATCCTTTTCCAGCTATGCTTTCATTAGCATCCATAATAATATTAAGTGCTTATGTCTTATACTCTCAAACAACTTGCTGACAAGATTGATGCAAAAGTTCACGGTGATGAAAATTATATAATTGACTCTCTCGCCACATTATCAACAGCTAATACTCAACAAATCTCATTTTTAGCCAATAAAAAATATAGCCAACAACTTTCAACGACAAATGCCGGTGCGGTTATCATCTCGAGCCAAAGCCTAAGTGATTGTAATACGAATGCTTTAGTTATGGATAACCCTTATTTAGGTTATGCGCTTACAGCACAATTGTTAGATACTACGCCAAAGCCGGCACAAAATATTCATCCTACAGCTCAAATCGCTGACGATGTTACTGTAGGAAACAATGTTGCTATTGGCGCTAACACAGTCATAGAACAAGGTGCGGTTATTGCAGATAATGCTATTATTGGTGCAGGTTGTTTTATTGGTCAAGAAGCTATAATAGGCGAGCAAAGCAAACTGTGGGCGAATGTAAGTATTTATCATCGAGTGGAGATAGGACGTAATTGTCTTATTCAAGCAAATACTGTAATTGGCTCTGATGGCTTTGGTTATGCAAATGATGAAGGGAAGTGGTTAAAAATCCCTCAGCTTGGTACCGTCATTGTAGGTGATAATGTAGAGATTGGGGCAAGTACAACCATTGACCGTGGTGCACTTGAAAACACAGTCATTGAAGATGGTGTTATTTTGGATAACCAAATTCAGATTGCTCATAACGTAGTAATCGGCGAAAATACAGCTATGGCAGCCTGTAGTGTTATAGCTGGCAGCACTACTATCGGTAAAAACTGTGTTATTGCCGGGCTTGTTGGCATCAATGGTCACATTGAAGTTGGTGATGGCATTGTGTTTACTGGTATGACAATGGTGACTAAAAACATCAACGAATCAGGTGTTTATTCCTCAGGAATGCCATGCCAACCGAATAAAGAGTGGCGTAAAAATAACGCAAGAATTCGTAAACTAGACAGTATACTAACACGCATGAAAAGTGCAGAGCATGAGATAGAGCTCTTAAACACAATTATTGAAAAGGAATAATCTGTTGGAATTAGCAAAAAACACCATTGAAATTGCAGAAATTAGAGCATTGTTGCCACATAGATACCCAATGTTATTGGTTGACCGTGTATTAGATTACCAGCCGATGAAAACATTACATGCGATTAAAAATGTTTCGATTAACGAGCCTGTATTTAATGGCCATTTCCCTGAACTCCCTATTTTTCCAGGAGTAATGATACTCGAAGCATTAGCTCAAGCAACAGGCATTTTAGGCTTTAAAAGCACTGACGGTCGAGATGAAAATGAAATGTATTTATTTGCATCAATTGATAAAGCTAAATTTAAAAAATCTGTAGTTCCTGGTGATACCATGCATTTGCATGTCGAGTTTATTAAAGAGCGTCGCGGCATGTGGAAATTTTATGGCGAAGCAAAGGTTGAAGGTAAAGTTGTCTGCTCTGCAGAACTAATGTGTGCAAGAAGAGTGGTATAAATTTGATGAACAGCGACGAGAATTTAATACATCCACAAGCAATAATCGAAAATGGTGCTCAAATAGGCAGTAATGTACGAATTGGTCCTTGGTCATATATAGCTAAAGATGTCGTCATTGGTGACAACTGTGTTATTAATTCTCATGTTGTGATCAAAGGTCCAACTAAAATTGGTCAAGACAATCATTTTTTTCAATTTTCGAGTATAGGTGAAGACTGTCAAGATCTTAAATACGCTGGTGAACCCACTGAATTAATCATTGGTGATAACAATATTTTTCGTGAATCTTGTACAGTACACCGTGGCACGATACAGGATAATAGCCTCACTCAAATTGGCAGTGACAATTTGTTTATGGCTTATACCCACATAGCTCATGATTGTATAGTGGGCAACCATTGTATATTAGCTAATAATGCATCTATTGCCGGACATGTGCATGTTGGTGATTACGCTATTTTAGGTGGAATGACCGGTGTTCATCAGTTTTGTCATATTGGAGCACATAGCTTTATTGCGGCAAATTCCCTTATTTTAAAAGATATTCCTCCTTACTTAATGGTATCTGGACAACCAGCTTCACCTTTTGGACTTAACTCTGAAGGATTGAAAAGAAGAGGGTTCGATAAAAATGTTATTTTAATGATTAAACGTGCCTATAAGGAAGTCTATCGAAAAGGCTTAAATGTTAATGAAGCTTTAATAAATGTTGAAGCTCTGGCAGATGATATGCCTGAATTAACGTTTTTCGCTGAGTTTATTAAGAACTCGAGTCGCGGTATTGCACGTTAATAGCAATTGACTAAAAGTAGTAGAGTAAACATTAATGAACGACATCTTAGAAAATCAGGTTAACCCTAAATCAACGTTAATCATCAATGATTCAGCATCTGAGTTTACTCCGGTTTTTGGGTTGGTAGTTGGTGAGCATTCAGGAGATACCTTAGGTGCAGGGCTTATGTCTTCATTGATGTGTATCTATCCTAATGCAAGGTTTATTGGCATTGGTGGCCCTAAGATGCATGCGCTAGGCTTTGAGAGTCTATTTGATATGGAAGAGCTCTCTGTTATGGGGATCTTTGAAGTGCTAGGGCGTCTTAAGCGCTTATTTCATGTTAAAGATTGCTTAGCTGCTCATTTTATTAAGAATAAGCCCGATGTCTTTATTGGTATTGATGCTCCTGATTTTAATTTACGTTTGGAGCTAATTTTAAAAAAGCGTGGAATTAAAACTGTGCATTATGTTAGTCCGTCAGTATGGGCTTGGCGTGAAAAGCGTATTTTTAAAATTGAAGCGGCCACTGATATGGTGCTTTCATTGCTACCATTTGAAAAAGATTTTTATGATAAATATAAGGTTCCATGTACCTTTGTTGGACACCCGTTAGCTGATGATATTCCATTATCGTCTGATAAAACTGAAGCAAGACAAGCGTTAGATTTACCACTGAATAAAAAAATCCTCGCTCTTATGCCTGGTAGTCGTGGTGGTGAACTAGCTCGTTTAGCTGAGCCGTTTTTACTTTCTGCAGCTCAACTTTTTGAGCAAGACCCTCAGCTGCACTTTGTTGTCCCGATGATAAGTGAAAAGAGAACAGAACAATTTAAACAGTTGCAAGAGAAAATAGCCCCTAATTTAGTGGTTACTATTGTTACCAACAAAACACAACAAGTAATGGCAGCAAGTGACTGTTTATTAATGGCGTCTGGTACCGTAACTTTAGAGGCTGCTTTGGTCAAACGGCCAATGGTTATTTGTTATAAATTCAATCCATTTACCTATCATATGTTTAAAGGCTTGGTGAAACTAAAATGGTTCTCTTTACCTAATTTATTGACTAAAAAATTCTTAGTGCCTGAATTATTACAAAGTGAAGTTAGTATTGATAATATTGCCCCTCTAGTGAAAGAACGTTTATATCAAGATCAATCATTACTTGAAGATGAGTACATGAATATTCACCTCGCATTAAAGAAGAATGCAAGTAGAGAGTCTGCGAAAGCGGTTATGGATTTAATGTCAAAATGAGTAACACCAATAAGGCTGAGTTAACTCAAGCCAAGACTAAAAAAATAGCTAAGCCGAAAAAGATTTTTTTACCTTTTGAATATCCCATTGCTTACTGTATTGCTGGTGTTGATGAAGTGGGGCGTGGTCCGTTAGTTGGTGATGTAGTTACCGCTGCTGTAATTCTCGACCCTGAAAACCCTATCGAAGGATTAATGGACTCGAAAAAGTTATCAGATAAAAAACGAGAAGCACTTTCAGTTGAAATTAAAGAAAAAGCAATTTCATGGTCAATTGGCCGAGCGTCGCCTGAAGAGATAGATACACTGAATATACTTCATGCAACTATGTTAGCCATGCAACGAGCAGTTCATGGGTTATCAGTCACGCCTGATTATGTATTAGTTGATGGCAATCGAAGTCCAACCTTTATGAGTGCGAACGGAAATATCGCCTCACAATCTGTAGTTAAAGGTGATGATCGCGTTAGTGAAATTAGTGCTGCATCAATATTAGCTAAAGTTGTACGTGACGACGAAATGTTGGCGTTAGATGAATTACATCCTGAATATGGCTTTGCCAAGCACAAAGGCTACCCAACGAAAGTACACCTTGAAAAAATCGTAGAACACGGTGTACTTGATTGCTATCGCGCAAGTTTTAAACCTGTCGCTAAAGTTATCGCTATGCAAGGGGTTCTTCCGACCAAAAATAATCCAGACGAAACTCAGGTGAAGAGCTAATGTCAGAGCTAGCGTCAGTCGACTCAACTGATATAGAACAACAAGAGCCTCAACCGTTACCTCAACCAAAGTTTATTCATTTGCGTGTACATAGTGATTATTCTATGTGTGATGGTTTGAATAAAGTTAAACCTATTATCGCTCAAGCAAGCGATCTCGGCATGCCAGCCCTAGCATTGACTGATCAAACGAATCTCTGCGGTTTGGTGAAGTATTACCATGCCGCTCATGGTGCTGGTATTAAACCAATTATCGGTTGTGACTTTTGGGTTAAGAGTGATGAGTTAGAAGATGAGCTTTCACGAATTGTAGTTTTAGCGACAGATAATACTGGATATAAAAATCTAACCGAGCTTATTTCTCAAGCTTATTTACGAGGTCATATTCAAGGTAAAGCGGTAATAGACAAAAGTTGGTTAATTGAATATGCCTCAGGTTTAATTCTATTATCTGCTGGTCGAGAAGGGGATATTGGTAAAGCTCTCATTAAAGGTAATACAGAACTCGTTGATCAAATGGTTAAGTTTTATCAAGAGTACTTTCCAAATTGCTTTTACCTTGAACTGATCAGAACAAACCGAGACAACGAAGAGAATTTTATTCATTTAGCGGTTGAGCTTGCTCAACAATATTCACTCCCCGTCGTTGCTACTAATGAAGTCATGTTTATTTCTCCTGAGCGATTTGAAGCTCATGAGATACGTGTTGCCATACATGATGGTTTTACACTCGATGATAAACGTCGCCCCAAAAAATATTCTAAAGAACAGTACTTGCGCACAGAAGCTGAAATGTGCGAGTTATTTTCAGATATCCCAGAAGCACTTGAAAATACAGTAGAAATAGCTAAGCGTTGTAATGTTACGGTTACGCTTGGCGAATATGTATTACCAGATTTTCCTACTGAAGGTTTGTCGATAGAAGACTTTTTAGTCAAAGTTTCTGAAGAAGGGTTACAAGAACGTTTAGAGTTTATTTTTGACAAAGATGCAGATGATTTTGCTGAAAAACGTAAACCTTACGATGAACGTTTAGCCGTTGAACTTGAAGTAATTAACAATATGGGTTTCCCCGGTTACTTTTTGATTGTTATGGAATTTATTCAGTGGAGTAAAGATAATAACATTCCTGTTGGCCCTGGACGTGGTTCAGGTGCCGGCTCACTGGTTGCGTACGCACAAAAAATTACTGACTTAGATCCACTTGAATATGATTTGCTTTTTGAACGTTTTCTAAATCCAGAACGTGTTTCTATGCCCGATTTTGATGTCGATTTCTGTATGGATAGACGTGATGAAGTAATTGATCATACCGCTGAACTATATGGCCGTGATGCAGTATCACAAATTATTACTTTTGGTACTATGGCGGCCAAAGCGGTTATTCGAGATGTTGGTCGTGTTTTGGGACATCCATATGGTTTTGTTGACCGAATTTCAAAACTAATACCACCAACCCCAGGTATGACCTTAGCTAAAGCTTTTGAAGAAGAGCCTAAGTTACCTGAAGCATATGCGCAAGACAGTGAAGTAAAAGACTTGATTGATATGTGCCGTATTTTAGAAGGCACCACACGTAATGCTGGTAAACATGCTGGTGGTGTTGTTATTTCTCCAACAACCATCACGGACTTTGCACCACTTTATTGTGATGAAGAAGGCAAAAATCCGGTTACACAGTTTGATAAAAATGATGTTGAAGATGCAGGATTAGTTAAATTTGACTTCTTAGGGCTTCGAACTTTAACAATTTTACAGTGGGCTATTGAAATGGCTGATGTAAAACTGTTAAAGGAAGGAAAGGAGCCAATCGACATTGCGAGTATTCATTTAGAAGACCCTGCAAGTTTTAAGCTTTTATTAAAGTCAGAAACCACAGCCGTTTTTCAACTTGAGTCCAGTGGTATGAAATCACTTATCGCCAAGTTAAAACCTGATTGCTTTGAAGATATTATCGCGTTAGTTGCATTATTTCGACCTGGACCATTACAGTCAGGTATGGTTGATAACTTTATTGAACGTAAGCATGGACGTGAAGAAGTAAGTTACCCTGATGCAACATGGCAGCACATTGATTTAAAACCAATTCTAGAGCCTACTTACGGTATTATTCTATACCAAGAGCAGGTTATGCAAATTGCTCAAGTATTGGCCGGCTACTCGCTAGGTGGAGCAGATATGCTTCGTCGTGCTATGGGTAAGAAAAAGCCGGAAGAAATGGCGAAACAGCGAGCGGGTTTTGAGCAAGGCGCTATAAACCGTGGTGTTGATGGCGAATTAGCGATGAAGATCTTTGATCTCGTTGAAAAATTCGCTGGTTATGGTTTTAATAAATCGCATTCAGCAGCTTATGCACTGGTGTCTTATCAAACCCTGTGGATGAAAACCCATTTTCCAGCGCCATTTATGGCAGCTGTTATGTCAGCTGATATGGATAACACTGATAAGATCGTAACGCTGGTCGATGAGTGTGGAAATATGGGCATAGACCTACTTCCTCCTGATGTTAATGCTGGCCAATACAAATTTACAGTTAATGAACAAGAGCAAATTGTATATGGAATTGGCGCAGTAAAAGGTGTGGGGGAAGGACCAATTGAAGCGATTATTGCAGCTCGAGAAGAGGGAGGAGAATTCCTTGATCTTTTCGACTTTTGTGCTCGCCTCGATTTGAAAAAAATTAATAAGCGAGTATTAGAAAAGCTTGTCAAAGCTGGAGCAATGGATAGCCTTGGTCCTAAAAAAATGGTTAATGGCAAAGAAGAGCCTCATCGTGCTGTTTTATTTGCGACATTACCAGAAGCAATTAAAGCTGCAGATCAACATGCCAAGGCACAAGCTGTTGGCCAAAATGATCTGTTTGGCTTAATCAATGAAGAACCAGAAGATACCCGACAAGCATTTAAAGATGTACCTATGTGGGCTGAAGAAGTTTGGCTCAACGGCGAAAAAGAAACCCTAGGTTTATATTTAACCGGTCACCCCATCAATCGTTTTTTAGCTGAAGTTAAACATTACGCTACTGGCCGTTTAGTTAGCCTGCAAGCTACCAGTAAAGATAAGACCACTGTTGCCGTTGGTTTAGTCTTAGGTGTTCGAGTAATGGTAAATAAACGCGGTAGACGATGGGCTTTGGTTACGCTTGATGATAAAAGTGCTCGCATGGATATTAGACTCTTCCCTGACGACTATGATAAGTTTGCTGAAATACTTGTAAGTGATGCCATTTTAGTTTGTAGCGGACAGGTCAGCTTTGATGAATACTCTGGAGGCATTACAATGACCGCCCGAGATATCATGACGGTTGCAGATGCTAGGGAAAACTATGTAAAATCAGTAGATATAAATGTCATAAAAACTAAAGTTGGCGAAGGTTTTATTGAAAAGTTTACTGAAGTATTAACACCGTATAAAGATGGTACCTGTCCAATTCGATTGTTTTATCAAAGAGATGAAGCAAAAGCTATGCTAGAATTGGGCGTGCAATGGCGGGTAACGCCAGCAGACCCTTTATTACATGAATTAAAAACCTTATTAGGTGACGAAAAAGTTGCATTAAGGTTTAAGTGATTTTGAATACGTAAAATGGTAACTTACTGTTAACCATAAAAAATTAATTATAACAATGTCGGTTGAGATTTTGTTATCAACTTAGTAATTAACGCTAATAACTAAGTACTCTATTTGAACAATCATGCTGTTAACAATAGAACGGCAGAGAACATAGGTAAGAATAATCATATGTCATTAAATTTTTTAGATTTCGAGCAACCGATTGCTGAGCTTGATGCAAAGATTGAAGAATTACAGTTAGTAAATAACGGTCAAGAATTAGATCTTGATCTCGAAGAGCAAATTACCCAGTTGCGTGGTAAAAATGTAGAGTTAACGAAAAAGATTTTTTCTGATCTTGACCCTTGGCAAACGGCTCGTGTAGCTCGTCACCCACAACGTCCTTATACGCTTGATTATTTACCTCGAATTTTTACTGAATTCGACGAACTCGCTGGTGATAGACATTACGCTGATGACCGAGCGATTGTTGGCGGTACTGCGCGTTTAGACGGCAAAGCAGTAATGGTTATTGGCCACCAAAAAGGTCGTTCAACAGCTGAGAAAGTAAAACGTAACTTTGGTATGCCTCGTCCTGAAGGATATCGTAAAGCTTTACGATTAATGGAAATGGCTGAGCGTTTTAATATGCCAATCATTACCTTTATCGACACTCCTGGTGCTTATCCTGGTATTGGCGCAGAAGAACGCGGTCAAAGTGAAGCAATAGCCACTAACCTAAAAGTTATGGCGCGTTTGTCAGTACCTATTATTTGTACTGTTATCGGTGAAGGTGGCTCAGGTGGTGCTTTAGCTATTGGAGTTGGCGACCGTGTTAACATGTTAGAATACTCTACATACTCTGTAATCTCACCGGAAGGCTGTGCTTCAATTTTATGGAAAACAGCAGAGAAAGCTTCGACGGCTGCAGAAGCTATGGGCATAACGGCAAAACGTATCAAAGAGCTAGAGCTGATTGATAATATCGTTGAAGAGCCTTTAGGTGGAGCGCATCGTGATATGGATATTATGGCGGCTAACTTAAAACAAGCATTAAAAGCTAATCTTGCTGAATTAGAAGGTTTAACAAAAGATGAATTAATTGAAAAACGTTACGAAAAATTAATGACTTTCGGTTACTGTTAATCGCTAATTTTAATAAATAATAAAAATGCAAACCTCGAGTGTTTGCATTTTTAATTTATCAATACCTCATATTTTATGTCGCTTATCGAATCATATGTAGAAGCATTTTTTTCAAATCATGCTAATCAAAATATCCTGATCGCATACAGTGGCGGGGTTGATTCACAAGTCCTTTTACATTGTCTTGCCTCGTTAAAAAGTCAAAATCGTTTAAAATCTGTACTTAGTGTATGTCATGTCGATCACGGTTTAAGTGATAATTCAGCACAATGGCAACAGTTTGCTATAGCTCAATGCCGTCAGTTTAACATTCCACTTGAAATTGTCTGCGTCAACATAAAAGAGCAAGCGCAAAAAAGTGTCGAAGCTCTTGCTCGAGATGCAAGATATAACGCATTGAAGTCGGTTGCGAATGATGGCGATTTAATTGTTACTGGCCACCATAGTGACGACCAAGCTGAAACGTTTTTACTTGCCCTTAAACGCGGTTCAGGTTTAAAGGGCTTATCTGCAATGCAGAAAGAAATGAAACTAGGAAAACAGTTACTTGTTCGTCCTTTACTCGACCTTTCTCGCGCGGATATTGAAAAGTATGCAAATGACCATCAACTGGTTTGGGTTGAAGATGAGTCAAATATTGATGAGCGCTTCGATCGAAATTTTTTACGTCATCGAATTATACCCGAGTTGTCGCAGCGCTGGCCAAGTATTAAAAACACGATAGCCCGTAGTGCAGAGCATTGTTTTGAAGCTCAGCAATTATTAGATGAATTAGCACAACAAGACTTAATAAAGTGCCAGTTTTCAAATAAAGTTTTAGATATTCCTGCTTTATTTGAGCTTTCGCAAGCACGTTTTAATAATACACTTCGCTTTTTTTTATCGCAGCATAGTCTTTTAATGCCTAGTAAGCAGCAGCTTCAGCAGATTTGCCAACAATTGTCTGCTAAAGATGACAAATCGCCAATGGTACAATTAGCCAATTGCTGTTTAAGGCGCTTTAAGAATGAATTACATTTAACTGATATCTATCTCGATATTTCCTCTTGGCAGGAAGAAGTTAACTTAGTCGAAGTTGCTGGGAAAAACTTACTAGCTTTACCCTTACCGGATAAATTAGGAACCTTAAGCCTTTCAGCAAAAAAATCAGCTGGGTTTAATAAAAATTGTTGGCAGACTAGTGTTCGTGCACCTAAACCAGAGCAAGTGATTTCGATTAGTTTCAGCCATAATAACCCAAAGTGTTCACCTCAATACCGACAGCATTCACGGCCGTTAAAAAAGGTTCTTCAGGAGTTAGCTATTCCGCCTTGGCTTAGAAAGAGAACACCTTTTATTTATTATGACGGAGAGCTTGTTGCGGTAATTGGGCAATTTATTTGCAAAGAATACCAGCCTGACGATGCATCAGAAACGCTTCGAATTGCATGGGAAAGCTAATTATCCGTATTATCTTGCGATACACCGAATTACTACTAGACAGTCTTTGTTGTTAAGTGGTAAAAATCTTAGTCTAAATATACATTTGACTTCTATAACTAAAATAAGAAACAGAAACAATTATGACAACAGAAAATATTCAGCTAGAAAATAAATCACTGCTTGAAAAAGTGAAAGGTATTAATATCGTAAATCAAATCATAATAGCCATTGGATTTGGTATTGCTCTGGCGCTTATGTCGCCCGATATTGCTAAATCATTCTCTATATTAGGTAGCTTATTTGTTAGCGCTTTGAAAGCGGTAGCACCGATATTAGTGTTAGTACTAGTTGCCTCATCTATCGCGAATCAAAAAGCAAATAGTGATGCTAAATTAAAACCCATCGTGGGGCTTTACCTATTGGGTACAATTAGTGCAGCGTTAGTTGCTGTATTTTTAAGTTTTGCTTTTCCTGTTCATTTAACCTTAGATTTAGCTGGCGCAAGCGCAAATCCACCACAAGGTCTTAGTGAAGTATTATCAACCTTAGCGTTTAAAATTGTTGATAATCCGTTTAATGCTGTAGTTACGGGCAATTTCATTGGCATATTAGCTTGGGGCTTAGGTTTGGGTTTTGCCTTGAAAAAGGGGAATGAATCAACAAAAGTCATGGTGCATGATTTTGCTGAAGCAATATCAAGCGTTGTGAGATTAGTTATTCGCTTTGCTCCGTTAGGCATTATGGGACTAGTGGCTAATACAGTTGCAACTACAGGCTTTGATACACTCAACGAGTTTCGCGATTTAGTTTTAGTGCTTTTAGGATCTATGTTAATCATTGCCCTTATAGTAAACCCTTTGATTGTTTATTTTATTATGCGTAAAAATCCTTATCCATTAGTGCTGACTTGTTTAAAAGAGTCGGGTATAACTGCATTTTTTACTCGCAGTTCTGCTGCCAATATACCGGTAAATATGGAGTTGTGTGAAAAGCTTGATCTACATGAAGATACCTACTCTGTTTCTATTCCATTAGGCGCTACGATTAACATGGCAGGGGCCGCTATTACTATTACCGTTTTAACACTTGCTACAGCAAATACTTTAAATATTGAAGTTGACTTTGCCACGGCTCTTTTACTAAGTATTATTGCTTCAGTTTCAGCTTGTGGGGCTTCAGGTGTTGCGGGTGGCTCTTTGCTACTAATTCCATTAGCTTGTGGTTTGTTTGGCATCAATACTGACATTGCTATGCAAGTAGTTGCGATAGGCTTTATTATTGGGGTTATTCAAGACTCAGCTGAAACAGCACTAAATAGCTCTACAGATGTTGTATTTACAGCCGCGGCTTCACACCATATCACTAAAAATTTAGAGTAACTCCTAAACGAAAACAGCTTTGTGGTAATGTCAGCATTGAAATAGCAAAGCTTAGCCAATGTATTTTTGAATTGTTCAAAATACCGCCATTAAATTATAATTTGATGGCGGTTATTAAGTTGTTTTTACTCGCTCAATCCCTCGTTATTCTCAATTACAATATTTCGTTATCAATTACTAAGAATAGTTGAATACAAGCAGCACCTAAGTATTAGCACTTAAATATTAACACTAAACGAATCACTTGCTACATGATGTAACGACAATAGAAAACCACCACTAGCATATAATGGTGTGCACCAGCATCAGCATTCATCTAAATTACCTTTAATCGCCTAGCGAACCACTATATTTACAGGCATAATAGCGCAAAACTATACTCCCCAAAATTAGCGGAATAATATTATGCCTACCGAAAATGCCTTAAAAGCACGTAGTAATACTAGTTGTGAATTATGTACATCAACTGACAACTTAGCTGTATTTCCAGTACCTCCTACTAGTGATTTAAGTGCTCAGCAGTGTGTATATCTATGTGGCACTTGTATTACACAAATTAATGGCGATTCAGAACTAGATATTAACCATTGGCGTTGCTTAAACGACAGTATGTGGAACCAAGAGCCATCAGTACAAGTTATGTCGTACCGTATGTTGCATAGACTTTCATCTGAAAGTTGGGCGCAAGATGCCTTAGAAATGATTTACATGGTAGATGATGTAAAAACATGGGCTGAGCAAGGTATCGCAGCGGCTGAGCGCGAAGGACCAACACGCGATAGTAACGGCACCGAATTACAAGATGGCGATGATGTAACCCTAATTAAAGATTTAAAAGTAAAGGGCGCAAACTTTACAGCAAAGCAGGGCACTATGGTACGTGGAATTACGCTAACGGATAACCCAGAGCATATTGAAGGCAAAGTAAATGGTACACGAATAGTGCTAGTTTCAGCGTATTTGAAAAAAGCATAATAAGACTAATTTATTCTAACGCTCTTCAATTGAAGGGCTTTTTATGCCCAAGCCTTTCTCAGACACCCTATCTTCCTAGACATTAGTAGTATCGATGCAGGTTTATTAAATAATGATAACCAACGTCTCTTATATTTACTGGGGAAGTATTTATTTGATCACAGTTATTGACTTAGTTAAATAATATCGCCATTATTTCTAATCGCACAATGTAGTGCTAATTTTTACAAAATTTACTTTATTAAAGAAGCTTAATTTACATGTTTTCCATAGCCACTAATACCATTGATAATTGTCTCTATCAAAACCGACTGACTGTCATGGTCAATCGTTGGTGTGCCTCTGCTATGGCAATGTATTTTTGTGGTGTTATTAAGTAAAAATTATTAACTTTTTTAGCCACAGTTCTCCACTGTGGTTACGATGTTTTATCCTCAGTGTTTTACTCCCACTAAATTATTCAATTTTAAAAACACGTATAAAGGAGTTCTAAAATGTCTGTTATTATCGCTTATCTTGCCGTTATTATTATTTGGTCAACCACACCATTAGGCATCGTTTGGAGTAGCGAAACTATCCATCCTACACTTGCTGTTTTATTACGCATGATGATAGCTGTAGTTCCTGGATTTATACTATTAAAAGTTTTCAAAATTGAATTTCCTTGGCATAAACAAGCTATAAGACTTTATAGTTTTTCATCTGTTGGCGTATTTGGTGGCATGTTATTTTCTTATATTGCAGCGGCATATATTTCTTCAGGACTGATGTCGTTAATTTTTGGTTTATCTCCGATTCTATCCGGGGTACTTAGTAAGCGAATTTTGGCTGAAGATCCCTTATCACCAGCCAAAACACTGGCTTTATGTATAGCTGTTTTCGGTCTGGCAATTGTTTGTTATGACAAAATTTCGTTAGCAGAAGATGCTTATATAGGAGTGATTTCGGTACTAATAGCGGTGAGTTTTTTTAGTTTAAGTGGCGTACTGGTAAAAAGCGTAGAAGTTGCAATTAATCCTATGGCAACAACTGTCGGAACTTTGTTATTTAGCATTCCTCTTTTTATTATCGTTTGGCTTATTTTTGATGGAAGTATTCCTTATGAAACGTGGAGTAATAAATCAATATTTAGCGTTTTATATTTAGGCATCATAGGATCATTAGTAGGATTTATTGCATATTTTTACGTTTTACAACGACTGAAGGCGAGCACTGTTGCCTTGATTACGATGATCACTCCTGTGGTTGCAATTTCACTCGGTGCTATACTGAACCGTGAAGTGATCAATACTAATTTAGTGATTGGTGCATTTGCGATAATTACAGGATTAGCCATTTATCAATGGGGTGACATGGTAAAAAAACGTTATGGTAAAAGATATGCAAGATCATAAAAAAATAACGATAGGCTTTCAGCAAGCACGACAAGAAGATGTCCCATTTTTATTGAAATTGAGAAAAGCTTCTATGGGCGAGCATTTACTTACCGCAGGCTTAAATTTAACAGATCAACAACACCTTGAACGAATTAATGAATGCTTTGCTGATTCGTCGATTATCTTACTAGACCAACAGCCTATAGGCTTAATTAAGCTAGGTTTAATAAAGGGGAACTTGCACATTAGGCAATTGCAAATATCACCTAAGTATCAAGGGAAGGGCATAGGAGGTAAGGTATTAACTTTAGCTAAAAAAAAAGCCAAAAGCTTAAATTTGCCACTTACGCTTAATGTACTGCTAGCTAATCCTGTGATCTCTTTGTATTTACGCCACGGTTTTGTGGTTACAGGGCAAAATGAATTGGAATATCAAATGTGCTGTCAGCCATAATTAGGTTAGCAAGAATAAAAAAACCAGCAATAATGCTGGTTTTTTTGTTAAATAGCTAAAGGAGTTTAGTAGATCTTCCCTTGAGCACGAACTTTATTTACGTCGATGCGAGTTGGCGTAATACTGCCATCAACAAGACCTTGTGTTGCCACTGATAAAGACTCAATAACTTTATACATAGAATCTAAGTCTAGGCTGTTAATATCGTCAGAGCTTTGGTGATAGTGCTGATCTTTATCGAGTTGGGTACTACTAAAACTATGCGCGGGAACGCCTAAACGAGCAAGGGTTGCGTTGTCAGAGCGATAAAATAAGCCTTGTTTAGGGTATGGATCTTTATGAACCTCAGTATTTTTACTTTTTAGACTCTCATTAAGCAAGTCACCTAAATTTGAGCGTTCCATACCTGTCATCCATACGGTGCCTGCGCCAAACTTCGATGGTTTACCAATCATTTCGATATTGATCATGGCAACAACATCATCAGGGTTTAATTGCTGAGAAAAATATTTAGAACCAAAGCCGCCAATTTCTTCAGCAGTAAAGGCGCTGAACATTAACGTACGCTTATTATTAGCTTGATGTGCAAAGTGCTGGGCTAAATTAATCACCGCAGATGTACCCGATGCATCATCATCAGCACCATTGAATATTTCTTTACCGTCGGGAGTCAGGCCTAAATGATCATAATGCGATGAATACAAAACGACTTCTTTAGCAATGGCTGGATTTTCATCTTTACCAGGTAAAATTGCGACAATATTGGTTAAGGTTTTTTCTTCAATTGTTGTACTTGCATTCACTTCAATTGATTTGAATTCACTATCATCAGCTAAAATCATGATGATCGCGCCTTGATGTTCAAGGTTCAACTTAGTTAACCCTCGTTGAAAGTATCCTTTATAACCAGCAAACATTTTTGCATGAGCAGAGTGAATTACGACTAAATGCTGGCCACCGTCATGGTTTAATTTTCCAATTACAGAGCGCATACTATCGTTCTCACCAATAATGTGCGTATTAACGTCGCCGATGTTTTTCCATGAAATATTGCCCATGGTACTTGCCATTGCTAAGTTTGACGGCTCAATTTTTTTCCCATTTAAAACCACTGCCAAATCATTCGGCATGATACTTGTTACTTTAAAGGTTTGTTTAAAATTATTACTACCGTTAAGAGGACTTAAGCCTATTTCATCAAAACGCTGGCTTATGTATTCACCTGCTTGATCTATTTCTTTAGAGAAGCTTGCACGGCCTTTTAACTCATCGCTGGCAAGGTAGGTAATGTCTGCTACAACTTGTTGAGCGGTCATTGGAGAAATAGAAGCGGTTGGAGTCGTTTGTGCATTACAAGCAGTCAGTAAAGTTAGCCCTGTAAGTAATGAAATCGTTAAACGATTTTTTTTCAGTTGTTTTATTATTGTCATTTTATCTTCCATTATTGTTATTGGGAATTTTGTATATAGTTCTATTGTAATTTTGTAGTCTCTATCAATAAAGTTTCGTCAGCTGAAGTTAACCAAAGTTGACCATCTTGAATACTGCATTGAAACTCCATAGAACGACCAACAAGTTTTGTTAAGGCGTCACAGGTTTCTTGGCTAACCCACTCAACGGAGAGTTTATTAAATAGTCTGAGTTTGTTTTGTGATAGTTTCCACCAGGTCTCTGCACTACTTCCGTATGTGTAGATAATGACCTTCTTAGAACGATTACAGGCTTTTTTGATGCGTTTATCGTCAAGCTGCCCTAGTTCTATCCATAATTCTATTTCTTCAGAGAAGTTTATTTGCCATATTGCGGCTTCATCTTCATCGCTTACACCTTTACCAAATTGTAAGTTCTCGTTGGCATTTAAAATAAAGGCTAATAAGCGAACCATCATTCGTGTATTGGTTTCTGATGGGTGCTGAGCTATGGTTAAATTAAGCGTGTCATAATAGTTTCTATCCATATCTGACAGATGTATGGTGGCTTTATTAATTGTTGCTTTAAGTGCCATGTTTTTCCGTAAGTTAAAATATTGATATGCTTCTATATTACCTGTTCTTGACTAGGGTTAATAGCTTATCATTCGCTATTATTCTTGCCATTCTAGTTCATCAATCACTTTTCTAGCTTGAGCAATAGTGCAATCAGTTCTAGCCATGAGCTGGTTAACGGTAATATCGGGTTTTATTTTTGCGATTCGAATCAATTCATCATGGCTTAACGTTTGACGTTGAGTGGCCAAATACTTCGCGAGCCATTGCCAGCTAGGCTCTTCCGAAGAGATAATGAAATCAATGATTTTCTCTATTTGCTCAAATGATGCTTTTAATTGCCAGTTCCGTGAACGGCCAATTCGGTATAGCTCACAACCACAGTCACGTATTCCAGCTTTTAATGCATACGCCTTTATTACTTTTCGTAATAAAGAGGGCAGGTTAATAACGGGAATATTGCTGGGCGACGTTTTCATTGTTAAAAGTTTACTCTTAAAATAAAAAACCAGCAAAAGAATGCTGGTTTGAAGTGTCGTAAAATTGAGTTGTTACCACTTTTTCTTAGGTTGAAATAACAAATCCAAATCATCTTCTTGATCTTTGGCTTTTTTCGCAGCGTCTTTAGCATTAGTACTTTTAAGCGCGTTAGTTATTTCGTCTAATTGCAGAGTTACTTCAGCCTTTTTAGCGGCTGTGTACTCTGTTTGTACTGGATGTGACGATAGCGTTTGCATTGCTTTTTCAAAGTATTGGCGAGCAGAACCTAACATTTCTTTTTGGTAAGCCATATTGCCACGTTTTAATAAACTTTCAACACCAATTTGTAATTGCATGCCATCAAGTTTTTTATCTTCATGAGTAAACGTTTGCGCGTCTAATGCACCTTTAGTTTGTTCTGATTTTAGTGTTGCTCGCAGTCGTTTAATACATTGCAAAATACTAACAAGTTGTTGTTCATTGTCGGGTAGTACAAACTTTTCTTCTTTATCTGATTGTGCGCCAGCTAAGTCTTCTGAAGCGTTTAATCTTGCTTCTAATTCAACAACTTTACTTTTTACTGATTTTGATTCAGGTAAAATTGCGTTCATCGCTTTTGCCGCATTTAAACTACGACGGTTGAGAATGTTAATAATCGTCGGATTACTCGGTAAGTTAGCAAGGTTGACAATAAGCTCTTCACTTTCATCAATAATCGCTTTTTGTTTAGCCGCTTTTACACGATTTTCTTTTTCTTGTTTTTCTTTGTGTTGTTGTATAGCACCAACGGCCACCACTATGATGACTAATGCAATTATTAAAGCAATGATAATGCCCATAGTATTTACTACTCAGTTGTAAAAAATAAAATATCGTTAAGTCAGTCTACAAAAAATGTAAGCTTTAGCATAGCCTTATGTGATTCTTTTATGTTTTGCTTAATATAAATTAAGAGCAAGTATGCATATCTATAAATGAATACAAATACAATTTTGATTTAATTACTACATTGTTGGTTAAATATTTATCAGGAGTAATTTTTTTTGCTTATATGTTGTAATAAAACTACATTTAATAAGGAAATGATCGTTAAAATGGAAAAAAATGAAAATTAATATGGAATAAAGTTTCATTTAAGTATATATTTTTGGCATAAGTAATTCATATAACCACTCTGAAGTATAATTATGAAACTGCAACAACTTCGTTATATCGTTGAAGTCCTCAACAATAATCTCAATGTATCGGCTACAGCAGAAAGTTTGTTTACCTCGCAACCGGGTATCAGCAAGCAAGTACGTATGCTAGAAGATGAACTCGGTATCCAAATTTTTGGCCGCAGCGGCAAACATTTAACCCATGTTACTCCGCCTGGTAATGAGGTCATTAATATTGCTACTGAAATTTTATCTAAAGTAGAAGCTATAAAAGCTGTTGCACGTGAACATACTCAACCAGACGAAGGTAAGTTACGAATTTCGACTACGCATACTCAAGCTCGTTATGCCTTGCCTGATGTGATTCAAGGGTTTATGAAAAAGTATTCGAAAGTCTCGCTGCAAATGTCGCAGGGAACACCTGCGCAGATCAGTGATGCCGCTGGTAAAGGTGATGCAGATTTTGCTATTGCGACAGAGTCTTTGCATTTGTATAACGATTTAATCATGCTGCCTTGTTATCACTGGAACCGCAGTATTATTGTTCGTCCTGATCACCCTTTAACGAAGAAGCAATCAATTACTATTGAAGATCTCGCTAAATATTCATTAGTAACTTATGTATTTGGTTTTACTGGCCGTTCAGAGCTAGATACTGCATTTACTAGTGTCGGTGTTGAGCCAAAAATTGCCTTTACAGCTACTGATGCTGATGTGATTAAGACCTATGTACGTTTAGGTGTCGGTGTTGGGGTTATTGCTACAATGGCCATTGACCCTAAAATCGACAGTGATTTAGTCACAATTGATGCTAGCCATTTGTTTAAGTCTAGCACGACTAAAATTGGCTTTAGAAGAGGAACATTCCTACGTGGCTATATGTTTGATTTTATCGAAAGGTTTGCACCGCATCTTAATAGAGACTTAGTTACTAAAGCTGTGCTATTAAAGAACAATGCTGAAATAGATGAAATGTTCGCAAATATAGAATTACCATTACGATAATTCTAATTGAAACAGAGCGAAAAAAACGACTGTAAATAATATTTACAGTCGTTTTTTTGTCTAAAGATTACTAGTAGAAATTATAGTTTCTTTGTACGTACCCGTTATAAAGTCTATTAACATTCAATTATGTTAACAGCTAGACCGCCACGAGAAGTTTCTTTGTATTTTGTTTTCATATCGTTACCCGTTTCCCACATGGTTTTTATTACTTTATCTAATGGGACTTTATGATTACCTGTACCACGCAGCGCTAAGCGCGAAGCATTTATTGCTTTTACAGAGCCCATCGCATTACGTTCAATACAAGGAACTTGTACTAAGCCCCCAACTGGATCGCAGGTTAATCCTAAATTATGCTCCATGCCTATTTCAGCCGCATTTTCTACCTGGTTAGGTGTGCCGCCCAAAATTTCAGTTAAAGCGCCAGCAGCCATAGAACAAGCTACCCCCACTTCTCCTTGACACCCTACCTCTGCACCAGAAATAGAAGCATTGGTTTTATATAAAATACCTATAGCTGCAGCAGTTAATAAATAGCGAACACAGGTATCTTCGTCAACAGGTTTAACAAATTTGTCGTAGTAACATAATACGGCTGGAATAATACCCGCGGCACCATTTGTTGGGGCGGTGACTACACGGCTACCTGCAGCATTTTCTTCATTGACAGCCATGGCAAATAAGTTTACCCAGTCCATTGCCGTTAGTGGGTCATTATTACTTTCAACCGATAGTGATTTATAAAGAGCGGGAGCTCTTCGAGCAACCTTTAAACCACCAGGTAAAATCCCTTCAGTTTTAATACCTCGCTCAATGCAGTCTTCCATTGCTTGCCAAATATTGACTAATTGGTTTCTAATTGTTGTTTCATCAGCTAAACATTTTTCATTATTCATCATTAGGGTGCTGATGCTGATATTCTTCTCATTAGCCTCATCAATAAGTTCTTTTGCCGTAGAGAAAGAGTGTGGGCGTTTGATATTATTATGAAGAGATAAAGCTTTGTCCTTTTCTACCTCAAAATCGCAAGCCTTGACAATAAAACCGCCGCCAATTGAATAATATGTTTCTTCAAGCAATAAAATACTTTCTTCACCCGCAACATCTGCATAAGCGAAAATGGTCATCGCATTAGCATGAGCTGGCAAGGTTTTACGGCGATGATAAATAATGGCATCATTTTTAGGGAATGAAACAAGGTGTTCACCATTAAGTGAAAGTGTTTGGCTAGTTACTACGCTTTCAAGAATCGAATCAATTGATTCAACGGCAATTGTATCTGGGTTCTCGCCAGATAGGCCTAAAATAACAGCCTTGCCAGTACCGTGGCCAATGCCTGTTTGCCCTAAAGATCCAAAAAGTTCACACCTTACGCGAGTTGTATCAGTTAATTTATTATCCTTCTTTAGTTGTTCAACAAATAACTTCGCAGCCTTCATTGGTCCTACGGTGTGAGAACTTGACGGGCCAATGCCGATGGAGAACATATCAAATACACTAATCATACTAAAACCTGAATTTATTTCGTTAAACTTATCGAAAGATGGGATTATCTTCGGTAATTATAACTGAAAGCAATCGTCATGAAAAACAAAAAACAGTTTAATTATAGATGGAATTAGAAAACTATTGTAAAGCTTACGATAAATGAATGGCTAAATCTTTAAGCATTACTGCAGTTGCACCCCATATATTATGATGGTTGAACGGCATAAAGTGAATGGAAAAAGGCTGATGCTGACGTTCTATTTTAATTGCGTAGTGGTTATCGAAATTGAGGAAATACTGTAATGGCACTTGAAAGATTTCATCGACTTCATTTTTATCAATCACATAATCTTGCTGTTTACTGATAAAAGCTATGATAGGAGTTACCACATAACCACTGATGGTCTCATAAGAATTAAGCTGTCCAATAATATTAATCTCGTTACTATTTAAGCCTATTTCTTCTTCTGCTTCCCTAATTGCAGCGGCAATAAAGCTTTCATCAAAATCTTCAACTTTACCTCCCGGAAAACTTATCTGACCTGGATGGTGCTTTAAATGTGCAGCTCGCTTGGTAAATACTACAGAAAGTTGCTGGTTTTCTTCTATTAAAGCAATAAGAACAGCTGCAGGTTTTAACGGGGTTTTATGACGATATTGATGTAAAGAATCAGCTAGTGATGACAATTGAAACTTATGTAGAAACTCATATTTTGTCATTAGGTGTTAACTCATCTGATGCTAATTCTTTAGTTTTAATATAGCCCGATAACGACACGGGCAAGGTTACAAATTTGATAATATCGGTAGTATTTTATTTACTTTATCGAAGGTTTCTTGATATTCACAGTCTACCTTTGAATCAGCAACTACACCACCTCCGGCCCAACAATAGATGGTTTTATCAACTGAACTTATGCTTTTCTCACAAAGGAGGGTGCGAATGGTAATACTAGTATCCATATTGCCACATGCAGAAATATAGCCAATGGATCCGCAATATATGCTGCGTTGATGTGGCTCAAGTTCATCAATAATTTCCATTGCTCTAATTTTTGGAGCGCCGGTAATTGAACCACCAGGAAATGAGGCTGCTAATAAGTCTGTGGCTTTATAAGGTTGTGCTAGTTCACCAACAACCGTGCTGACTAAGTGATGAACAGCTGGAAAGCTTTCAATATTGAATAAACTTGGAACTTTGACTGTCCCGGGAATACAGACTTTACTGATGTCATTTCTAAGGAGATCAACAATCATTAAGTTTTCGGCACGGTCTTTTTCAGAATGTTTTAAATCTGTCGCATTTTGGAGATCAATTGCAGCGTTATTATGACGAGGCTTTGTTCCTTTAATGGGCTTACTTTGAACTTTATTATTACGTTTTTGTAAAAAACGCTCGGGAGAAATGCTTAATATAGCCGCATCGTCAAAACGTAAAAATGCAGAAAATGGTGCTTGGTTTTTTTCACGCAATGCACAATAAGCATGGAATTCATCACCTTGGTATTTTGAATGAAAGCGTTGTGCTAAATTAATTTGATAACAGTCTCCTGTCAGTAAATAATTTTGTACTTGCTGGAATTTTCTATCATAGCTCTCTTTAGAGATATTCGATTGCCAGTCAGATAATAATGAGAAGTCATCAACTGTTTGCTTGTTATCATGATGTACTAATTGATCTTCAATTACACGTGAAATACTTTGTCGTTGCTCTTCAGGACAAACCAGCCATAATATTTTCTTTTTATGATCAAAAATAAGCGCTTTGTAGTAAATACCAACGGACATTTCAGCTAGCGAAATATCCTCAGTTGTTTGCTGTGGTAATACTTCGAAACGTTTGCCTAAATCATACGCAAAATAACCTAAACACCCTGCTTTGAACGGTAAGTGGTTAGCTTCAATAACAGCATCATTAAAGCAGTCTTGCTGTATTTCTTCTATCAGGGATAAGGGGTTTTCATCACTGCTTTTTTTAATGTTTTTTTCAAGCCAGTGAATTTCAGTATTTTTGCCATGAGTGGTTAGTGTGACTTCAGGCTGCCATACAATAATATCGAAATTACTATCAACATGAGCACTTTCATTTATATCGCGACACGAGTCTAACCACATCGCCCAAGACTGATCACTGAAGGTAGAGAAAATAGCTTTCATATCCAGAGGTTTGTCTACGATAAAAGGCTTTGCGGAAATAGTGAACATGGCGGAGATTACTCGATAATAGGGTGGTAGCTAGATAACAAGCAAGGTATGATATCGGCAATTTTTTAACTTTCAACCATTATTATTTATCTTATACTAAAAGGTACATTTTTAATGTTGTTGAACGACTTTGTCGATTTGCATATAAAGAGACCCTTATGGCTATCATTAAACAACAAGATTTAATTGAAAGTATTGCTGATGCGCTGCAATATATTTCTTATTATCACCCGCTTGACTTTATTCAAGCGCTAGAGAAAGCATACCATAAAGAAGAAAGTACGGCCGCCAAAGACGCTATCGCACAAATATTAATTAACTCTCGTATGTCAGCTCATGGTCAACGTCCTATTTGTCAGGATACCGGAATTGTCACTTGTTTTGTAAAAGTAGGTATGGATGTTCAATGGGACAAAACAGACTTAACTGTACAACAAATGATTGATGAAGGTACGCGTCGTGCTTATTTAAACCCTGATAACCCATTACGTGCCTCTATTGTTAAAGATCCTGCTGGCGCGCGTATAAATACTAAAGATAATACGCCATCAGTTGTGCATATAGATATGGTGCCTGGTGGTGGTGTTGAGATCATGATCGCCGCTAAAGGGGGCGGTAGTGAGAATAAATCTAAAATGGTAATGTTAAACCCAAGCGACTCTATCGCTGATTGGGTGGTAAAAACATTACCAACGATGGGCGCTGGTTGGTGTCCTCCTGGAATGTTAGGTATAGGTATTGGTGGTACAGCTGAAAAAGCGGGAGTGCTGGCTAAAGAAAGTTTAATGGACCCTGTTGATATTCAGGAACTCATTGACAGAGGCGCAGAAACTGCCGAAGAAAAGCTACGTTTAGAAATCTTCGAAAGAGTTAATAAATTAGGTATTGGCGCTCAAGGACTTGGCGGTTTAACGACTGTCGTTGATATCAAAATCAACTCAGTACCAACACATGCAGCTTCGAAACCTGTTGTGATGATCCCAAATTGCGCGGCAACTCGTCACGTGCACTTTCACTTAGATGGCTCAGGACCTGCAGATTTAACACCACCAAAATTAGAAGATTGGCCGGAAATTACCTGGGAAGTAGGAGAAAATGTAAGACGTGTTAACGTTGATGACTTGAAAAAAGCAGACGTTAGTTCGTGGAAAACAGGTGAAACAGTTTTACTCAGTGGTACTATTTTAACAGGTCGTGATGCGGCTCATAAACGTATTCAAGACATGTTAGCAAAGGGCGAAAAATTACCGGTAGACTTTACCGATAAGTTTATCTATTACGTAGGTCCTGTAGATGCTATTGGCGATGAAGCTGTTGGTCCTGCTGGCCCAACTACAGCAACACGTATGGATAAATTTACTGAGATGATGCTTGCTGAAACAGGCTTACTCGGCACTATTGGTAAAGCTGAACGTGGCGCAGCAACTGTTGAAACGATTAAAAACCATAAATCTGTATATTTGATGGCTGTTGGCGGCGCAGCATATTTAGTCTCTAAAGCCATTAAAAAAGCAAAAGTTGTCGCTTTTGAAGATATGGGAATGGAAGCTATTTATGAATTTGAGGTTGAAGATATGCCTGTTACAGTCGCAGTAGACTGTTTAGGTGAGTCAGCTCATGTAACTGGTCCAGCTATTTGGAAAGCTAAAATTGAAGTGCTAGACGCAAACGTTAAAAGCTAAATTCTCTCTATTTAGTTTAAATCTTAAAAGCGCCTTCTGGCGCTTTTTTTATTGGGGAAAAAGTAAAGTAACTAATTTGCGTCTACACTTAAATGAAATATCAATGAATACTTAAAAAGTCTGAAACGATTTTATGACAGATACTAAACTGCGTACTGTAACTATAATTTATTATTGCGATAACTCACTTGAATTGATGCATCATGTAGGAGCATTTCCACAAAATGAGAGTGGTCGAGTAATTATCTCTAACGAGTTTAAAGTAGAAAAGTCAATTGTTGCCGTTTGCGATGGAGAAATAACCATTCTTAATAAAGTCGGAGACCGTATTCATTTAATTAATGATTATTAATATTGCGCGAAAAAGAAAATAAAAATTAGCTTAACCTAATTAATTATCTATGGTTTAATTACTGATAATATTTACAGTGTTCGGCGCATTTATGCTAATTAATGATCTCTCTTCCTTCTTAGGCAATATCCCTGGAGAACTGTCTCTTCCCCTCATCTTATTTATCGTTATTATTTCACTTTGTGTAAATTTTAATTTATTTTTCAAGCTAAACAAACTGTCTAAAAAAGTTTGCTCCCAAGATGATAAATCTCAACAAATACTTGAAAAAATAGTGCTTAGTGCAGAATTGTCTGGAAAGTATCAGCAGCAACTTCAACAGCAATTAACCTTTAATCATCAACAATTGGCTAATCAGCAAAATGCATTGAAGACGTATTTCGAACAACAAATATCTGAGTTTAAAATTAAGTTGCTACACCAGCACGCCGAGCAAGGCGCAAAACAAACAGAAAACTTGCATGCCAATAGCGACAAACTTAATCGAGCACTACATGAACATCAGACGATATTTAATCAAAATCAGTTAAAGTCAGTTGATCAACTTGTTGAACATCTCAATAAAATTACTCAATTGAGTCGTGAAGACTTAGCTAAATCATTACAAGCATCTAGTGAGCAAATGGCAACGCGTATTGACCAATTGACAGTTTCAACCGATGTGCGTTTGAAAGAGATCAGCGGGCAAGTTGATAAGCGGTTAGCAGAGGGCTTTGATAAAACGACCAAAACCTTTAATGATATTTTACAGCGTTTAGCATTAATTGATGATGCACAGAAAAAAATAACCGAGTTATCGAACAATGTTGTTAGCCTGCAAGAAGTTCTGAGCGATAAACGTTCACGAGGCGCTTTTGGCGAAGTACAACTTAACAGTCTTATTCGTAACGTGATGCCAGAGCAACATTTTGCTATTCAGCACACTTTATCAAACGGGAAAATTGCCGATTGCATTTTGTTTTTACCCGAGCCAACAGGCAATGTTGTTATTGATTCGAAGTTTCCGTTAGAAAACTATAAAAAAATGATGGATAACCACCTAGGGGAGCATGATCGAAAAGCGGCAGAGCGTCAGTTTAAAACTGATATCAAAAAGCATATTAATGATATTAGCGATAAATATTTAATTGAAAAAGAAACGGCTGATGGCGCTATTATGTTTATTCCAGCTGAAGCTATATTTGCTGAAATTCATGCTCATCATGGCGATCTAGTTGACTACGCCAATAAAAAACGGGTGTGGTTGGCATCACCAACAACATTAATGGCAATATTAACCACTTCACGTTCAGTGTTGAAGGATGAGGCTACACGTAAGCAAATACATGTAATTCAAGCGCACTTGTCGTATTTGTCTCAAGACTTTGGGCGTTTTAAATCACGTTTTGCTAATTTGGCTAAACATATAGATCAAGCAGCGAGTGATGTTAAACAGATTCATACATCCGCAGATAAAATATCGTCGCGCTTTGATAAAATAGAACAGGTAGATTTACATAGCAGTGAGCATGATTCTTTTGATAAAATAAAAGATAAAGTTACGGATGCTAATGTTAAAATAACGGACAAGGAAGTATTACCTCTTTCATAACACGCATTATAATTGCGCTATTATTAAGCGTTTGGAGTAGATGTTGTCTCAAATGATCAAAGGGCTAAAATCACTGTCTTTTAGCTTATGCGCTTTTGTCTTCGTATATTATGTAGTGATACAAAGCCAAACATTTTGGTTGAAACAAATAGTAATTATCGAGCAGTTACTTTTCGTATTTTTAGCCGTTATTATTGTTTTCGCAAGTTATTTTAACCGTAGCCGTTTGGCTTATTTATCCATGTTATGGTTGATGTATTATGCGAGTTTATCTTTTACAGGGGCAGGGTCAAATTGGTTAGCAGTTAATACCGACTGGTTAACGTTATTTGGATGCTTTTCCTTAACCTTATTAACAATGATAAAAGATCGGGGGGTATTATCTGTACACGGCTTGTATCGTTTGGTCTTCATTGCTGTCGCTGGAGGAATTGCGTACCTCTGGCTTTCGACAAGCGGCTTGCTAGTTAATCTACTGCAATCGTTTGTAAACATCGATCTTGTTAAGAAGTACTTTTTGGTAGAGCTTCCTATTGGTCTATCTGTTGTCATTGCTTTTTGGCGAACAGTGAGGCGCTCTGATTTGGTCACATCAGCTGTTTTTATATCTTTATTAGTATGGACCATACATCACTATCAACAATCACATTTACCCGTTAGTTTACTGTTAATGCTTTTAAGTGTGTATTACCTTTTCGTCATCGTGATAGACGCTTATTTTCTTGCTTATCGAGATGACTTAACCGCATTACCTTCGCGAAGAGCTTTGAATCAATTAGCGCTATCGTTGGGGAGAAAGTATACCGTTGCCATGCTAGACATAGATCATTTTAAAAAGTTTAACGACACTTATGGTCATGATATTGGCGACCAAGTATTAAAGCTTGTAGCAGCAAAGATCGGTAAAGTTAAAGGAGGTGGTAAAGCTTTTCGTTATGGCGGAGAAGAATTTACTATCGTTTTTCCAGGTAAAACAATTGAGCAAGCATTACCTGAGTTAGAAGCCGTTCGTGAAGCAATACAAGACTACAAAATAGTTATTAGACATCCTCAACGAAAAACGAAACAAGAGCGTAGTACTAAGAAAGGTGCTAAGAATGCAGACTTTAAAACCGTGAACGTTACTATCTCTATTGGTGCAGCAATTAGAAGTGATAAACAAGGCTTTGAACAAGCGCTGAAATGCTCAGATCAAGCGCTATATAAAGCGAAAAAAACAGGGCGAAATAAAGTAAGTTATTAACCCTGGGTAATTAGAAAATAATGGTAGTCACTTATAAAAAAAGGCGCTGAATTTATTTCAGCGCCTTCTTTTCAAGTTATTAAAACGGACCTAATTTAGTAAAACTCACCGCTAGCTAATATTAACAACCAAGTTTTAATTCAAAATAGCGACATTGACAAAAACGACTGTTAATAATAGCGGGCAAACAAACCTCAGGTAATTCCCCCAGATTGGTAGCCATTTTCTTCCTTCTTGCAAAGCTTTATCGCGAAGCTTATTACCACGACTCCATAACCAGCCAACGACGATAAAGTAAAATAAACAGCTTAAGGGCTGCATAATTGTCGTTAATACACGAATAACTAAACCAAATAAGTCATCAAAGAAAGTAATCAATAACATACTAGCGCACAATACGATAAACGATACTAACCATGTTGCTTTCGAACGTGTGAAACCTTTATCTTCAACTAAATAAGAAACGGGAACTTCGGTAGATGAAATCGTTGATGTTAATGCTGCAATAGATAACAGCAAGAAAAAACTGCTAGAAACAATTAAGCCAACATTACCCATCGAATTGAACAGTGCTGGCAGAATATTAAAAATTAGCTGACCTTCACCAATGAGTTCGTTATTGTTGAAAACCTCTAATCCGGCTTCTTGTGCAACAAATAGGGCAGGAATAATAAGTAAGCCGGCCATAAAAGCGATACAAGTATCAAGTGCAGTTATTGATATTGCTAATTTGCCGATATCTTTATTTTTTTGCATATATGAGCCGTAAACCATCATGCCACCGACACCAATAGATAATGAAAAGAAAGCTTGGCCCATTGCCGATATAATTAACTTAGGGTTAGTTACTTGCGAGAAGTCAGGGATCAAATAAACTGCTAAACCTTTCTCTGCCCCAGGTTGTTGAAGAATATATATGATTAAACAAAGCAACATTACTAATAATAGCGGCATTAAACGGGCAGACCATTTCTCAATACCAGCATTAACGCCTTGATGAATTATTGCAGCCCCTAAGATTATAAAAAGAGGGGTGAATAATATATTTCGTTCCGTGCTTGACGTTGCTAACCATTGCGAGGTTTCGGTGAAACCTGCCATTTCAGTTACTGCTGAAAGGGCATGAGCAAGCATCCAACCAGCAACAATGGTGTAAAAACTTAACATCATCATCGCACCACATAAACCGATTAAACCGGCATATTTACCTGCATTAGGCATAGTGTCTTGACATGCTTCTTTTAAAGCCGACACAGGGTTTTTCTGAGCTTGGTTACCAATATAAATTTCGGCATATAAAGCCGGTAAGGCTAATAATATAGTTACTAATAGGTAAACGAATAAAAATGCCCCACCGCCATTATTAGCAGCTTGTGTGGGAAATCCCCATATATTACCTAAACCAATGGCTGAGCCTGCTGCGGCTAATACAAAACCGATACGAGAATGAAAAGAGTCTCTAATTTTTGTCATATATTACTGAATACATATTATTTTTATTTGCACAAGAGCTTACCGAGTTCAGATCAGATAGCAAAGGTTTTTTAAAAATATGTTAATCACAACTGTAAATTTTTTAGCAAATTCTTTGCAGAACTTGCTTTCAATAATATAATCCCAATATTGTTTAAAGTTCAGATACCCTAAAGTAAGTGCTCAAAGGAAACTCCGCAATGCTCCAATTTCAAATTATTCCTGTTACTCCCTTTCAACAAAACTGTACGTTGTTTTGGTGCGATAAAACTAAGCAGGCTGCGGTTATCGATCCTGGTGGTGATATTGATCTCATCATCAGTGCGATAAAACAACAAAACTTAACATTAGCAAAGGTTTTGTTAACACACGCACATATTGACCATGCAGGAGCGACAACGTCTTTAGCCGAACATTTCAATGTCGATATTGAAGGGCCGCATAAAGCGGATCAATTTTGGATAGATTTGATCCCGGAACAAAAAGAGCGCTTTGGCTTTAGTCATGCAGATCATTTTCAACCAAATCGATGGTTGACACAAAATGATAAGGTATCCTTTGGCGAAATCACTTTAGAAGTATACTTTTGTCCAGGTCATACACCGGGTCATGTGGTATTTTTTCACCGTGAATCAAACCTTGCCCAAGTAGGGGATGTATTATTTAAAGGCTCGATGGGGCGAACTGACTTTCCTAAGGGGGATCATGCGACTTTAGTTCGTTCTATTCGAGAAAACCTTTTTCCTTTAGGCGATGATGTTCGGTTTATCCCTGGCCATGGGCCAATGAGTACTTTTGGTGAAGAGCGTCGTAGCAATCCATTTGTTGGTGACAACGCACATTAATTATTTTAGAGATTATATTTTATGAGTTCTTTTGTTTTTCGCGCACAACGCCGATTAAAAAAAATTGATTCGAGTCCTATTTTTCAGTGGTCAATCATTACTGTTATTATTATTTCAGCTCTACTTATAGGCGCTAAAACGCATGATCTTCCGATGGAAGTTATCAAGGTACTAGCTTTTTTAGATAGTGCAATTACGGTGTTTTTTGTTATTGAGTTAACGATACGTTTTATGGCGTTTCCCAAGAAAAAAGAGTTTTTGAAAAGTGGTTGGAATATTTTTGATACATTGATTGTTATTGGTAGTTTGATACCTACGGGTGGCTCAGGTGTATTGTTAGCCCGTTTATTACGAGTATTTCGCGTTTTACGTTTAGTTTCTATGGTTCCTGAACTGCGATTATTAATTAACGCCCTTATTAAGGCCATACCCAGAATGGGTTACATCGCCTTGTTAATGTTCGTTATTTTCTATATTTACGCAGCTGTTGGTAGCTTGCTTTTTCATCAAATTAATGAAGTGTTATGGGGAGATGTTTCGATATCAATGTTAACATTATTTCGTGTTGCTACTTTCGAAGATTGGACCGATGTGATGTACGAAACTATGGCGGTTCACCCTATTAGTTGGATTTATTACTTATCATTTATTTTCTTAACTGCTTTTATTTTCTTAAACATGATGGTTGGTACTATATTAGAGGTGATGAGCGAAGAGCACGAAAATTTCCGCGCTGAGCAGCACGGTGAAACAGGAGAGGGAGGAGAGCCTGCGAGCCGAGCACAAATAGATCGGCTTGAAATTGAACTAGCAGAAATAAAAGCTTTGTTAGTCGAAAATACTAAACTCAACCGCTAACAACAAAGTTAACTAAGTCTGTTCCTGTAAAGCGTTAGTTTTTAGGAGCAGCTATTTTAAATCCATCTGCCTTTTCAAGGTTGATCTTGTCCGTTGATTTTCAAATTCCAGATTCCACAATTTAAGTAGGTTTAAATATTCGTAGGTTTCAAATTCAGATAACTCATCAATCATCATCTCTTCAATAAGATGATTAAAACGATGTAATTGCAAGTTTGTCATTACAAATTCCTTCTATGAATTGATAGAATTTCACTATACTAAATGAATGTATAAAAATATGATTATTTTCTATAGCTAACATTAAGCGATTTTTATGCCAAATTTATTTAACTGAAAATTGACTCTCGCTTAATAACAATATAATTATTTCTGTTTCTTGGTCAAGAAAATAACGTATATGAAGACGCACCTATGTTCACATTGCTAGGTTACATCTTTGGGTATTTGTTCAAAAAAGGAATTCTTTCCAAATATATAGGTAACTTATGTGAAACTTTTATTGTTAAATGTTATAAAAGAAAAAACATTGTTTATTTAAATATTCCCGGTTGTTTTAAATGATTGCTTTCAAAAGAATTATTTTTCTTTTTATTATTATTTTATGCCAAGTTTCATTGTTCTCGCCATATGCTTTTTCTGCCGATAATAATGAACTAGGCAATGCTGGCCAAAATATTGTTCAACAGTTACTGCTTTTAGATAACATAACTGACAATAATGAGGCGATTGAATTTTCTGTGGTGTTATTAGAGCGCGCTGATTTAACAGTTCAACAACGTATTCGTATCTATAAAGTGCAAGAGCTTAGTTACTATGACCTTAGTAATTTAGTGCTTGCTACCCAAATAGCGAGGAAAATACAAGTCTTAGCTGCACAAAATAATTTCCCTCAAATTGAAGCTAATGCATATAAAAGTATCGGTATATACCATTATTTAAAAGGCGAAAATGAACAAGCAGTAGTTGCATACCTCGCGTCCCTTGATTTTTATTTACAGGCTAATCAACCCGTAAAAGTGGCAAACCTTTATAATAATATAGGTTTGGCTTACGCTGTGATGGGAGATGTACGTAAAACCTTAAAATATTATCAAAAAGCGGAAACTATATATCAGGAAAAAGGCTCCGAAGCTGACAAAGCTGATATTCGCTATAATATTGCTGGTTTGTATTTACGATTAAAACGCTATGATATCGCTATTGAACTTTACCTAGATGTTATAAAAATATTTTCAGATACTAATCAGCAGCTAATGTTGGCCAAAGCACGTGGTGAGCTTGGTACAACCTATAAATATTCTGGTGAATATAAAAAAGCTTTAGCCCTGTTATTGCAAGCAATAACATACTTCGAAAAGGCCGATGACTCATATAACTTAGCAGCCTTCTCTCAAAATATTGCCGGCCTTTACAATATGATGAACCAGCCTTTTAATGCGATAAAACATGCCAAAAATGCAATTAGAATTGCTGATAAAACTGGCCATAATAATGCTTATAGTGGTGGTTTATTTTGTTTAGCTAAAGCACAGTTTTCACTTGGTTATATAGATGAAGCGTACAAAAATTTATTATTGTCCAATAATATTGCTGCAGATATGAAAAACCAGGATCAACTAAATCATAATACGGCCTTGTTTTCATTGATTTACGCGGCTCAAGGTCGTGAACGTGAAGCAACAACGACTTTTCAAGAATACTTTAGGCAAACAACTAAAATAGCCAATAATGCGTTAAATCTTCAGTTAGCTGAATTTGAAGCGAAGCAATTAAAGCAGCAAGTTAATCAACTTCAGCAGAGTAAAGAACTGCAAAAATTACAAAACGAACAAGCAGAGCAACAACGTAACTTTAGTATTGTTGCTGCGATGTTTATTTTAGTTGTGGTGTTCTTTATTTTTAGTCGTAACCTCGATAAACGCTCTAAGTTAAAATTATCCAGCCGAGTAAAAAATCGCACCCACGAATTAGAGTTATTAACTAGCGAACTAGTGAAAGCTAATGCGATTAAAAGTCAATTTTTAGCAAATATGAGTCATGAGATAAGAACACCTTTGACTTCTATTATTGGCCAAGCTGAAGCCATAACTGAAGGAGACGTCGATGATAGCTCCTTACATAAAGAAGTTGAAATTATTCATGGTAATAGTCTGCATTTGTTGGAATTAATTAATAATATTCTAGACTTAAGTAAGGTTGAAGCGAATAAGTTAGAGCTGGAATTAGTTGAACAAGACTTACAAGATATTTTGTATGAATTGGCGGCTATGTTTACTAAACAAGCTGAAGAAAGGCGCCTTACCTTTGAAATTATTCATAGCCTGCCTAGCCCATTTATACTAAAAATAGATAGTTTCCGTTTAAAACAAATCTTAATCAACCTGTGTTCAAATGCCATTAAATTTACTCATAAAGGTTCGGTCACTTTGCAAGTTTCTATTCATCAACATGAATTGAGGTTTGCTGTTAAAGATACTGGTATTGGTATGAGTGAAACCCAAATACGTGGTGTTTTTGAAAGCTTTACCCAAGGAGATAGTAGTATTAGCCGCCGATTTGGTGGGTCAGGGTTAGGGCTTTGTTTATCGGATCAGTTAGCCAAGTTGATGGGAGGGAATATTGCTGTTACAAGCGTGTTAAACCAAGGGAGTACCTTTACTTTATCGATTGATTGCGACTTGCTTGAAGAAACAGATATAGCACCAATGAGCATCGTTGTTAGTAAAGTAGAGCAACCATCTGCCAGTGGAAACTTTAGTGGGCAAGTTGTTTTAGCTGATGACCACGATGATAACCGCAGACTTATAGCTCGTTTATTAAGCTCTTTAGGCTTAGAGGTGTTATGTGCCAGTAATGGTAGGGAAGCGGTTGAACTTTGCTTAGATAGTTCACCTAAGTTGATTTTAATGGATATTCAAATGCCAGAAATGGATGGTATTGAAGCGTTCAAGTTTTTACGTCAGCAAGGATGTGTTGAGCCTATTGTTGCATTAACAGCCAACGCGATGTCGCACGAGATTGAGAAATACTTAGCCTTAGGGTTTGATGGCCATTTAAAGAAACCTATCGAACGAAAGTTGTTTATAGCCACAATAGCCAAATATTGTGGTGATAATATAGATGAAAGTAAAGCTCAAGAAACTATTGCCGCTGTTGATATGTCTGAGCTTGTTGTTGAGTTTAAGTCGAACTTAGTGCTTGAACAGCAAGATTTAATTCTTCTTATTAAGAATAATGAATTAGATAAACTTGCACGTCTTGCTCATAGAATTGCCGGCGCCGCACAAATGTTTGGCTTTTCTCTTGTTTCGGTCAGTGCTATTAAACTTGAAAAAAGTATTAACACCGGAAATTCTCAGCAAATTAGCGACGCGGCACAGAGTTTACTTAATGATATTGACCAAGTTCTTTGGTAGTAAGCTAAGACTCATCGACATAGAGAAACACCAGATTTATTGGGAGTTCAAAAACATTTGAAATCTTAAATGCCACCTCCAATGACGGTGAATATTTCCCTTTTTCTATTGCCACAATAGTTTGTCTCGACACTGAAACAGCATCAGCTAGTTTCTGCTGAGTCATTTCATTGTGCTCAAAGCGTAATTTTCTAATGTTATTTGTAATAATTTTAGCCATATTAAAAACCTCTACGGTAAGCTAAAAATTTTGCTGATAAACGAGTAACTTCAGATGCAACAGCAAATATAATCACTAAATTTATAATTTCATATTCTTTTGTTAAAACCGGAGACGAGAAAACTAATGATGCCCAGTTGGGTTGAGCGATGTAAAATACAGTAAATACAACGCCAATGAGTAAAATATGATAAGCATATGAATTAGAACGCATAGCAATATGTTTATCTCGTTCATCATCTTTTTCATTAGCTTCTTTATGTTTAAATATAGCGACGGTGCTTTGCGATACAATTTCAAATAAAATGGTATAAATCATTGCACTAGCAAGTAAACTATTTATTGTATCGATAGATAATAATTGATGTTGATTTAGGCTGATAATTTCTAAGGCATAATTCCCCCAAATAATTAATGTAATTAAAAGTGACGCTAAAATACTGTTTTCTTTATATGACATAATATTTCCATTTTAGTTATGGTAGATAAGCTTGACACCATGTCAATAATATTTGACATGGTTAAAGGTTAATCTGAATATCATGCGATGTCAAATATATTTAACACTATGGGTAAGATGTTATACTTTTTTCATTTTAGCTCAGGCTATGGGTAAATAAATATCAGTGATCATCTCGTGTTCTTTAACGTCAGGATAGAAGCTAATTCGTTCAAAAAACAACGGAAAATCACGTAAGCTAACATTTTTACTGCTCAGCCATTCGCCATATAAAAAGCCAATAATTTTTCCGAATTGCTCATCACTACCTATATGACGAACCTTTGCACATTTTCCTTCTGGGATAGTCATTTTTTTCATTACCGTTTCAGAAGCTAAAAATTGCTCTATATTTGAGCTGACTCCAGAGGGTAATTGCGCGCATAGGTCAAAACGATAGTTTTCAGGTTTAGTGGTCGTAGGATCATCATATACAAGGTTAAAGGTCCTACTTATTTTAGGAGACAACTTGTTCTGTTTTCGCCATGCGATAAATTTTCGAATGGAATCACCTAATAAGTATGGGGCACTACGGTGTTGATAAACAGCAATATTAATTGACGGGAAATTAACAATTTCAACATTTATTTTTGTATTGTTATGCAACGATGTACTTTGCTCTTTCATGGTTTTCCTTAATGTTTCAAGTAAGTTAAGTTTTTCTTGCCAAGGGAACCAAGGTGGTGATTTTCTAAACTTTATTGGTGAAACACCAAAGCATTTTTTAAAAGCTCTAGAAAACGCCTCACTGCTTTCATAGTTTTGTTCAAAAGCAATATCGATGACTTTTTTGTCATTTCGATAAGCTAATTGATAGCCGGCCTGTTTTAAACGTAATGCTTTTATATATGCGGTAGTGCTAATACCAAAATACAAACTAAATTGCCGCTGCAAATGAAACCTGGACAAACAGGCTACAGTGCTCAATTTATTGAGTGTTAACTCTTCATCTAAATGATATTCAATGTAATTTAATACATGGTATAGATCTTTTTGATATTTCATTTTATTACTATTTTATGTCCCTTAAACAAGATGCAGTTTAAGAGGGGAGATAAATGAAAACATGATGGATATTGCTATTTTTTAGTTTTATTTTGGTTTAGCAAGCAAAAGTACTTTTTTAATGGTTTTAATATTACGAGCGGTTGATGTCAAATTGAATTTTGTCTCAATAAGTTTATTGGTTAGCTTACTTTTACCTAAACCATTAGGGCAATATAGATATATGACATTATTACTCAGTACCAATTGCTCCGAGTTTGTCAGGTATGTTTTTAGACTACTTTCTTGTTCAGTACAAATAGCTTCAGAAAGAAAAAATAAAATAATTTTACTAGCTTCTTGTTCTATATCAAGGGTAGAAAATGGTTGGTTTTCAGTGGCATTAACTAACTTTTCAGGTGTTAGCATTAATACCGGCACATCAAATTTAAAGTGTTGCTTAATAGCTACTTCTATTTTTGTTTTTAGCGATTTATCATCGAGTACACTATCAAAAATGACATTGCCACTTTGAATGTAAGTATGCACATTTTCAAAATGTAATGATTGATATAAGCTTTTTAATTCGGCCATTTTTACTTTCTTCTGGCCGCTAACATTTATGCCGCGTAGTAATGAAATATAAGTGTTCATGATAATTTATAATGCCCCTTTTAAAATTTTATTTTACCGAACAATATATCTTTAAACATTACCCAATCGCCCATTAAGCTATAAAAGGGATAAGCAAAGGTTGCAGGTCTATTTTTTTCAAAGACGAAATGACCAAGCCATGCAAAGCTGTAACCAATAACAGGAATGAACCACAGGCCTTGCCATAACGAATAAGTTAAACAATACACAACCAACATTAATATCAATACTGAACCAATAAAATGTAACCGCCGGCAGATATTGCTCTGATGTTGACTTAAATAAAATGGATAAAACTCTGCGAAGCTTTGATATTGTTTTGTCTTCATAGTTAGCCTATTTATATTGAACGTTAGTTAATCTTACTGGTTAATATTTTTAAACCGATCAATATCATAGCACCGCCTAAAATACGATCTATCCAATGTCCTAAGCGTTGGAATTTTTCATTGATTTTAGGGCGAGATAACAAAATAACAACAGACGAAAACCATGCTAATTGAATACCCATCATCCAAAGCCCATAAATTACTAAATGTAATAAGGGTAAGTTAGGTGAAAGTACCACAGTAAAAAGCGCGACGAAATAAATAGGAGCTTTAGGGTTTAATGCATTACATAAAAAACCGATACCGATATTTTTTATTGAAGAGTTTTTACTTGGACTCTTTGACTGCGTTTGTTTTGTTATGGTAGAGGAAGGGGGAGAACGAATACTTTGAAAACCTAGATACAATAGATAGCTGCCGCCTAATATTTTAATTATCCATAACGTTGCTGAAGAATTGGCAATAATTGCGGCTAAACCTAAAGCTGAATATATGATGTGAACCGACAAACCTAAGGCTATTCCAATACTAGACATAAATCCTGATTTCTTGCCATTATTCAGCGTTTGTTGAGACACTAAAATAAAATCAGGCCCTGGTGAAGCGGCAGCTAATAGATGAATTGAAGTGATTAATATTAGCCCTTGTAGTAAATCCATAGAGTTTCAACCGATAAATATCAATGGTATAAATTATCACTCATTAATAAATTGTCAACGCTAGCGTGATTATGGGAGATAGTATTATGCTTTTTAAAAGATTAACCATAATACTCCTGGTAACTGTCCATGGTAGAGGAGTATATTTTCAGATACTATAAAATAAGAAATGCCACTCACTTCATTTAAATCATCAATAGACTCATATTATCCAAAGCTTAATGAAACATGGTATGTTTCTCGAAAAATTTGCAAAAGGGTGGTCCTTTCTTTAATGGCCCTGCTATAAATCAGAAGATATACCTAAAACCTTTGCCTATGCACATACGGTGATTGTTAGATATTTTATTTGTAATACTGCTAAGCAGGTAAACTATAAAAACTGTTGGTATAAGACTACTTCATGGGAGGATCTACTCCCATTTGGAAAAGACAAATGAAATATAATTACCGAAATATATAAATTCTTTAAATCCTCAAAAGATAGACGTTACGAAGGTAAGTACGAGCTTCAATATAGCTCATTCCTATTCGATTAAAGTTAGTTTGCTCTATCGCTATTTTAGTGGAGTAAGCTTGGTACGCTAAAAATTTTCAACGCGTGACAATCTAAATTTGAAGGTTTACTCAGCCAGATTACTGTGCCAAATAGACTATCCTTTTACTTATGGAGAAAATCAAAAATCAATAAATATTTACATAGCTTTTATTCTTATTGATATGGACTAAAGTTAATTAAAGCTTCCTAATATTTTAAGTGAAATATGCTATTCATAATGGACGATGATTTAAGCTTTTCTGAGTTGCTAAAGGATATATCTATGAGCGTTTGTTCAGAGATTGAAGTATTTAATGATCCATTCGTTTTTATTAATAAATCATTTACTACATCAGATATTATTATTCTTGATATTAAAATGCCAAAAATGGATGGTGTTGAAATCTTACGTCGATTAGCCATTAAGAAGTGTAAGGCGAAAATAATTCTGATAAGTGGCTTCGATTCAAGTGTTCTTCACTCCTCTTCAATGCTTGCAAATGAGTTAGGTCTTAACGTTGTAGCCCAAGTAACAAAGCCGGTACAAGTTAAAAAGATTCAAGATATTATTAAAGAAGTTAGCATTGAAGTAAAAGATGATTTAAAACCTATTACAGCTAATGACTCTGCCAATAAATATACTTTATTTTCTAAAGAAGATATTTTAAATGCAATTAATAATGACCAGTTAATTTTATATTATCAGCCACAGATAGAATTAAAAACAAATCAGCTCGCTGGTTTAGAAGCCCTAGTCAGATGGAGTCATCCAGAGTATGGCATTATTTATCCAAATGATTTTATTCCGTTAATAGAAAAGTATCAGTTGTTTGAAGAGTTAACAAATAAGGTTATAAGAATTGCTATCAATCAAGAAAAAGCATTAAAAGATTATGGTTATACTATTGTTATTTCGATTAATATTTCGTCTTGCAACGTTACTTCTTTAACATTACCCGAAACTTTGGAAGAGTTAATTGATAATGCTGAGTTAGAACCATCTATGCTTTGCTTTGAAGTTACAGAATCAGAATTAATGGGTGACCTTATTCCTTCTATGGACACTTTAACTAGAATGAGAATAAAAGGTTTTAAGTTATCAATTGATGACTTTGGCACAGGTTATTCTTCGCTACTGCAATTGTATAGAATTCCTTTTCATGAACTTAAAATTGATCAATCTTTTATTAAAAATTTAATGACTAGTCCGGAGTCGAAAATTATTGTTGATATTTGTATAACACTATCGCATAACCTTGGGATGATCGTTGTCGCAGAAGGGATAGAAGATCGAGAAACTTTAGAAGAGTTAACAAGAATGGGATGTGACATAGGGCAAGGTTACCATATATGTAAGCCTATGGATATTGCCAGCATGCTTCACTGGATTCAGGAAAAATCAAAAGAAGGGTTAATCATAGCCGAACAGGCAAGTGATTGAAATTAAGGATGAATTCAAGGTGACTTGAAAGGTTTGAAAAGGTCAGTATGAAAATAAAACAACTGCTTATCGTCATCTTTATTTGCATGTCAATTTTCCCTGTTTTATTCAGTTATTTTTCTATTTCCTCAGAAATAAAAAAATTACATTATGACAATCGTATTGCAAAGTTAAATGATATCGCTGCATTGCAGCATAAACGTATACGCCAGCTAATAGGTGATCACCAAGAGTCAGTAAACTTAATTTCCATTAAAACTCAATTAGGTTTGTTGGTTGCAAACATGCAGACTTCTAATGTGGTAGGTGCAAAGGATAAACTACTTGGCCTACTCGAAGAGGCTAAAAATTCTGTTAGTAAGATAATAAATTTATCGATAACCTCTCTTAAACAACAAATTATAGTATCTACAGATACGGATATAAATCATCAACACAATACCTCTACCTACCTGACTGTCGATCAAAAAAATAGTTCGAACATTCAATTTTTTACCGATACAGATGACAGCTTGATTTTAGTTTTTATAGAAAGGCTTTACATCAAAGACGAGCATGTAGGTTATATCTTTATTGAATTTTCTGGCGAAGAATTGATAAGTATTATTTCTGATTACACAGGGTTAGGCTTAACCGGAGAAATAGTACTTGCTGGAAGAAATAAAGCAGGCGGCAATATGCTTCTGGCGCCGACCCGGCATAATAAAAGTTCAGCGTTTAAAATTATTGCTACAAAAGAAAAATTAGATATTTCCATGATTCACGCAATGGAAGGAGAAGCAGTCATATTGCCTAGTTATGTTGATTACAGATCTGTCCCTGTATTTGCTATATATCATCATATTCCACAGGCAAACTGGGATATGATAGTAAAAATCGATCATAAAGAGGCATTTAGTCAATTAAAGTATTTAGAGTCACATATTTTACAATTAGTTATTTTGGTCGTAGGTATTGCTCTTATTATTTCAATTTTTTTGGGTAATAGAATATCGGGGCCTATTCTAGCTTTGCAGCAAGTTGTTCTTGGTATAGGAAAAGGTAATATCCAATTAAGAGCGAAAGGGTCGAAATTAACAGAAATAAATAGACTAGGTGAGACATTTAATACAATGTTTTCAGCTCAATTAGCTGCAGATTTGGCCTTACATGATGCGATAAAGCAATTAACTCTTTTGAATGGGCAGCTACAGTCTGAAGCTGAGCGCTTTAAACGATGGAAAGAATCTAATTTCATCGGAATTATCCACTCTGATGCTGAGGGTAATATATTTGACGCCAATAGTGCCTTGCTCAACATGATAGGTTATAGCCAAGAAGATTTGCGTAAAGGCAGTATTGATTGGCAATGTTTAACCCCACAAGAGTTTTTACACTTAGATAAGGCTGCTATTAAAGAGGCTGAAAAAAATGGTTTTTGGACTCCTTTTGAGAAACAGTATTTACATAAAGATGGCCGAAGAATACCTATTCTGATTGGTGGTTCATTATTTAAATACGACAGCCAAGAATTTATCGTATTTATTATCGATTTAACCGATAGAAACAAACAATTAGAAGCATTAGAAAAGTATAAGCGAATTATCGAAGACTCAAATGATTTAATTGCTTATGTCGATATTCATTATCATTTTAAAATGGTTAATCCTATCTATTGTAATTATCACGGATTAACTAAAGATCAAATAGAAAACCATCACATCGTTGATGTATTAAATAAAGATATTTTCTTTAAAAAAATAAAACCATTAATTGATCGGACTTTATCTGGTGAGATTATTAAATTCACAGGAAATATTAACTTCAAACTATTAGGGGATAAATTATTTAACATGACATATACCCCTTATAAAAATGAAGAGGGTGACATTGTCGGTTTAATTTTTAGAGGAGAGGATATTACCGAATTAGAGGAGCATAGACAGTTAGTTCAATCGAATAAAATAGAACAATTACAAATTATTAATAGCATGCTTGAAGGTGTCTTAACCACTGATAATAAGGGAGTTATTTTAACATTTAATCCTGAGGCCGAGAATATATTTGGTTATAAAGAAAATGAAATTATCGGAAAAAATGTATCCGAATTAATACCAAGTGAACACGCAGTAAAACATGATAGTTACTTGGAGGGATATTTTAAAACCAAGGTTTCAGCTATGGTTGGTAACCGAAAAGGGCGTAGAGTCTTTGCTTTACATAAAGATAAACATATATTTCCACTAAGAATTTCAATAGCCAAGTTACCCGGAAACCATTTAAATAAAGCCAAATTCATCTCAATTTTTCAAGACTTAACAGAGGTGGAACGTAAAAATGAAATTATAAATAGGAGTTTAAGGATGGAATCCTTAGGCAAGGTGGCAGGAGGGATTGCTCATGATTTCAACAATATACTCGGTATAATTACTGGTTATTGCAGTTTACTTTTAGACACCTCAACTACAGAAAAAAATGACCGTTATTTATCAGCTATATCAAAAGCGAGTGAAAGAGGAGCAAAACTTACCAAAAACTTACTTACGTTTAGCAAGAAAAAACCTTCTACCATTAATTTAATATCTATTAATGACGTTATTCTCTTGAATAAAGATATGTTAGAAACGTTATTAACAAGTAAGGTAACTCTAGAACTAGCCTTAGACAAAGCGTTGTTACTGACTAGTGTTGATAAAAGTTTATTGGAAGATCTGCTATTAAATATTTCAATTAATGCCATGCATGCAATGCCAGATGGTGGCCAATTACGGATCAGAACAGAAAATACAATCTTGAGAGATAATGACAAATTCAATATGCCTTTTCATCCAGGAGAGTATGTAAAACTTATTATCGAAGACAACGGTTGTGGAATGACTGAAGAAGTTATTGCTCATATTTTTGAACCGTTTTATACAACTAAAGGAAACGTAGGACATGGATTAGGTTTATCGCAGTGCTATGGCTTCGTTAAATCAAGTAAAGGCGTAATCACTGTAGATTCATTAGTTGATAAAGGTTCTGTTTTTTCAATCTATTTACCGGTATCAAGCGAAAAAAAATTAGATAATCAACAGTATATGTCTGTTTCGACAGATGATAGCGAAAATTATGGTAAAAATTACACTGCAATAGTCGTTGATGATGAAGATCAAATTCGGCTATTAAACAGTACAGTTCTTAAAAATGTCGGTTTTACAGTTTATAGTTTTGATAATGGAGCTGAGGCATTAGAGCTTTTGAATAAAAAACATATAGATGTCATTGTCACTGATGTTGTCATGCCACAAATGGGAGGTGTTGAGTTCATAGAAAAAGCAAAAGTATTGGTGCCCGCAATAAAATATCTTTTTGTCAGTGGTTTTCTGAATGAAAGTGATACAACTCAAGTTGAAAAAATAAAACCACTGCTAAATAAACCTTATACAAACGGGCAATTAATTGCGGCTGTAAAAACGTTAATTCATTAATTGGGATATCCATATCTTCTTCACAAAGTTTCAAAGTTAAACTCTTTTAATCGTTGTTAAAATTAATTTCAATGTCACTAAATATTATAATTATCTGTTATTAGTAGAAAAAGTGATGAGTATAAAGTTCTGTTTAGCTAACTAGTTGTTATAATTATTAAATAAGGAAAGTCGTTTATACAAATTTTTACTTAGGTAAATACACACTTAATTTGTCTGTTTGGTATCAGTTGATTCTTGCCCACTATCAAGGATAATAGCCAACCTATAATGATTAACCAATGAACTTAAACCTGTTATGCGCCTTGATAAATTTATTTGTAAAAGTACTGAACTAACCAGAAGTGAAGCCAAAAAATTACTAAAAATGGGTGATGTCCGCGTAAATGATGAAGTAATAAAAAATCCAGCTACGCAAGTACATGAAAATAATTGCGTAACAGTTAATGGTGAAGAACTGACCGCACGTAGCTCTCGTTATATTATGATGCATAAACCACTTGATACTATTTGTAGTAATGTTGATGAAGTTTACCCTTCTTTATTACATTACATTGAAGTAGATAAAGCATTTGATCTTCATATTGCAGGGCGATTAGATGCCGATACCACAGGCTTAGTATTGGTTACGGATGATGGTCGTTGGTCTCATAATATTATCTCACCTAAGAAAGATTGCATGAAAGTCTATCGAGTGAATTTACGCAATAAAATTACTGACGATAAAGCTGATGAACTGATCGAAAGGTTCAAAAATGGTCTGCAATTGCAAGGTGAAGCACAGTTAACCCTGCCGGCAAAGCTAGAAATTATCACTGAAACACTCGTATTGCTGACGATAACTGAAGGTAAATATCATCAAGTTAAACGCATGTTTGCGTCGGTTGGCAATAAAGTCGTGGGCCTTCATCGTCAACAAATTGGTAAAGTTAGCTTAGATGTTGAGCTAGGCGAGTGGCGTTATCTGACAGAAGATGAAGTAAATAGCTTTTAGCTGGTAGTGCCCAAACGAATAATACTTACTTGTTAATTCTAAATATTATTAACAAGTAAACTCGTAAAGGGAGGAAGCTAATTAGAGAGAACATATCATTTCTTGAAAGTTTATCCTGTAATATGCATTTTGTGCTTTATTGAAAACTTTGTTCGCCAAATATGCTGGTAATCATTTTGATTATCTCTAATTTAATTCACACCTTCGATTACTTCATATCAGCTTAAATTTTTGTCAAACGAACAGCTGAATGGCATTAGTTTGATCGTGCCTTATCATTGTCAAAATATTAATTCACTAGACTATTTTTTATATTTTTACAAAAAATTAAACTTTTATTTGTAACTGCCGATTAAATGAACAATGAATAATAAAACTATAATAGGCTTGCAAAATGGATGTGCTGATAGATGTATTACCCTCGGTTAATCGAGTGAATATAGGTAGTTCGAAAAAAGATAAACGACAGCGTAATAAATATAATCGGCAGATGAGCTCTTCTAACCTTCAAGTAGTGAAGAGCAATGACAATGAAGACGATACTACAGAGTTAAAACAAGTCTTTTGGAATGGTCCTGAGCGGCGTAGTAACAATGACCGTCGTCAGCTTAAAAATAAGCGAGGACGTTGGTTAGAGTCGCGCGATAGAAAAGATCGCCGCGCGCTTGAGTCAGCCATTTCAGTAAAAATTTAACTTAAATAAGCAGCATTATTTTTTCTGTAATTGATTAAATCTTTCCATTTGCTCAGGTGTTGCGGCTAGTTGATGCTTTTCTTTCCACTCACTGTAAGGCATACCATAAACCTGCTCACGAGCAGAATCAATATCTACATCTACTCCTAGTTTCTCTGCTTCAGCAACAGTCCACTTAGAAAAGCAGTTACGGCAGAACCCTGCCAAATTCATTAACTCAATATTTTGCACGTCTTTTCTATTATCTAAGTGCGCGAGTAAACGACGAAAAACGGCAGCTTGAATCTCAACTTCTTTATCCATAATATTTCTCTTTTAAATTTGTAAATTTTTTTAATCTCTAGCGAGAGACTCTGTTTCATCAACTTCTTTAATTGGCTTTTTAAAAGGAAGAATTCGCACAATCATACCGATATAAGGATGATCAAAATAATGTATTTCTTTACTTCGTACACGACGATCTTGTTTAAAGTTAATCGTGGTTAATGCCGTTTTATCTTGCAATGAGCTTTCAGGTAGTAGCTCTTGAGTTGCTAGTTCGCCAAGCGACATATTCATAATGTTAAGGTCAGCAGTTATATGTAAAAAGTGGTCAACTTCTACTTTGAAAAAACCATCGACAAACCAATCTTGTGGCGGTTTAGTTGGTGGGCTTTCTAATAGTTCAATTGAATCTACAGCTAAAGTTGTTTCAGTAATATTATTATTAATCTCTTGCAGTAAACCTGGTGTATCTTGAGGTAAATTAACCATTTTAGCGATAACCTTTTGCAATCGGTTACTGAGTATTTGTTGCTTTAATTCTTCGTTAGAAAGCTCAGAACTTGCATCGCCAACGATAGCGTCAGCTCCGCCATTTAAAATAGCCTGTTGCAAGTTATCTTCTATTATTTGAGCTTCTTTTTGTTGTTGCTGGTATTGTTCTAATTTTTGCTGATAATGATAAGCAAAATTATCGCCGGCATAAAACTTCATTGGCACAGCTAAATGCTTCGTTTTAGTAATTTGTCGCCAGCCAATATGCAATAAAGGTTTGAAGTTTTTACTACGCTTTAATTGTTTAACAATACTACTAAGCTGAAGTGAATCTTCACTCAGTAAGTAGTCTGTTTCATTATAAATATTTCCGCTATCGTTGATTTTAGCTGGAACTTTCGTTATCGAAAATGAATTGTAATCATCGTAAATATCTTCTTCATTGAATTGTGTAAACTCTGTTTCTGAAATCGTACATAGCGTCGATAATAATGGGCTACTGTCATCAATTAATGGGCGATAAGTTAATTGAATAGGTGAAAAATCACGCTTAGCTTCTTCCAGATAAGCCAATTGTTCTTCGTTTAAGCCTTGTAGTTTTTCTGATGTTAATTGCTGAACATCATCTATCTGCTGTTCTTGTTCACTTACATGATTTTCAAGAGCCGGCGCGTTGTTGTTATTTTCGAAATAATCAGCTTGTTGGTTACTATTGCTTGTTGAGGCAATAGTACTGTCGTTCTCAAGAGTATTTGAATTATTATTTGGTTCCACAAACAAAGTGCTCATTAAATCATTATTTAATAAACTCTCCTGTCTATTCTCTTCTGCAAGTTCACTTATAGTCTTTATAATGAAACCAGGCTGTGACTTAATTTCTGTTATCGCTTGATTGAGTAAAGATTCCGGGTAAGTAGGGGAGTCGCAGCTAGGTAATTGTTGCTTTAAGCTATTAATATCTGGGCTGAGGTAAGGACCTAATAAATCGATAACTTTTCGGTAATTAGGTAAAGGACTATTTTCAGGAAACTGTTCTTTTAGTTGCTTCTTATCCCCAAGTTGGCTAAACAAGATCACTTCAATTTCAAACCAGCGATCTGCTTTATTTTTTGATGCCGCTATTGCTTGCTCAGAAAAAATAAGTGCGCTAGAAAAAAACGTACTTGATAAAAGCAATAAGTGTTTTAGTTTCATTTATTATCCAATGGTCTAAGTTTTACTATATTCGCTAGGCTGCTGCGTAATATTTACTGTTATTTTTTGGTTTTAGCTAAATCATTTAGCATAGATGTTATCAAAATAAAGCGCGACTTACTGTCCTCACTCGTTATTTTAAATTGTAACTTATTCGCACCATTCATTTTAAATATTTTAGGTTGTTGCTGAATTAGACCAATGATCAACATAGGATCAACTTTGGTGTCATTGGTAAACTCTATTGAGCCGCCGGCAGGACCAGCGTCAATACGTGATATTCCTATTTTTTGAGCTTTCAAGCGTAGTTTAGCAATATGCACTAAATTCTTTGTTGCTTGAGGAAGTAAACCAAACCGGTCGATGAGTTCAACTTGAATATCATCGAGTTCATTTTTATTACTACAACTGGCAATTCGCTTATAAAGGCTTAAACGTAAGCTAACATCAAAAATATAATCATCAGGCAATAAAGCTGGTACACGTAAGTCAATTTCGGTTTGTTTAGCGGTTAAGTTATTAAGTGATAGCTCTTTTCCTGCTTTTAATGCTGAAACCGCTTGGTCAAGCATATCCATATATAAGGTAAACCCTATTTGAGTCATAGAGCCACTTTGACCTTCACCAAGTAATTCACCAGCACCACGAATCTCTAGATCGTGGGTAGCAAGAGTAAAACCGGCCCCTAAATCTTCCAAAGAGGCGATAGCTTCAAGTCGTTTCTTTGCGTCTTTAGTCATACGTTTAACATGTGGTGTTAATAAATATGCGTAAGCCTGATGATGTGAGCGACCGACTCGACCACGTAATTGATGTAATTGTGCTAAGCCTAAATGATCGGCTCGGTCCATAATGATAGTATTAGCACTGGGCACATCAATACCCGTTTCAATAATCGTTGTACACACTAATACATTGTAACGCTGATGATAAAAGTCACTCATTATGCGTTCAAGCTCACGTTCACGCATTTGCCCGTGTGCGGTAGTTATTTTTGCTTCAGGTAGTAACTTTTGAATATCTGCGGCGGTTTTATCTATGGTATCGACATTATTATGAAGAAAATAAACCTGACCCCCACGCAATACTTCACGTAAGATTGATTCACGAATCAGGGCATCGTCACGCTCACGTACGAAGGTTTTTACGGCTAAACGCTTAGCAGGTGGAGTTGCGATAATTGAGAGGTCACGCATGCCGCCCATCGCCATATTTAACGTACGTGGGATCGGTGTTGCCGTTAGCGTTAAGATATCGACATTGCTACGTAACTGCTTAATTTTTTCTTTTTGTTTTACGCCAAACCTATGTTCTTCATCAACGACTAACAGGCCTAAATCATGATATTTAATGCTATTTTGTAAGAGTTTATGGGTACCAATAAGTATATCTACTTGCCCTGACTCGACGTTATTAATCACTTCAGTTTGTTCTTTAGCTGATTTAAAACGAGATAATACTTCAATAGAAACGGGTAAGTTGGCAAAACGATCACGAAAGTTTTCATAATGTTGCTGAGCAAGTAAAGTTGTTGGCACTAATATAGCGACTTGTTTTCCATCATTAACCGCGACAAAAGCCGCACGCATTGCTACTTCTGTTTTACCAAAACCAACATCGCCACAAACCAGTCTGTCCATGGTTTTATCACTAAGCATATCGGAAACAACAGCTTTAATTGCTTGTTCTTGGTCAAAGGTTTCTTCAAAAGGGAAACTGTCTGCAAAAGCTTGATACTCGGTTTTATCACGTTTGAATTGATAGCCTTTACTGTTGGCTCTATTGGCATAAATATCGAGTAACTCTGCTGCTACATCTCGTACTTTTTCGGCTGCTTTTTGTTTAGCTTTGCTCCAAGTATCGTTACCTAGCTTATGTAATGGAGCATTATCAGCATCAGCCCCTGAATAGCGACTGATTAAGTGCAGTGAACCAACCGGCACATAAAGCTTAGACTCACCTGCATAGGTGAGCACTAAAAACTCGGTGATAATCCCGCCATTTTCTATGGTTTGTAATCCCATATAGCGACCAATACCGTGTTCAAAATGCACAACCGGTTGACCGACAGATAGTTCAGCTAAGTTTTTGAAAATAGCGTCGGCTTGAATATTCTGTTGCTTGGTTCTTCGACGGGTTTGCTTGACACGTTCACCTAGTAACTCGTCTTCGGTGATCAGCGCAATCGCGTTCTTTTTAGCAATACCTTTACTTTGAAAAATAAAGCCATTGCTAAGAGTATTTACGGTAATACCCATTTTATCGTCACTAGCAATAAAACTTTCAATATCATTAAATAGTTTCGGTTTAATGTTATTGCGCAGTAGGAGCTCTAGAACACTTTCTCTGCGCCCTTGGCTTTCTGCAACAAACAAAACTTTGGCAGGGGTATCTTTGCTCTTAATAAAGTTTTCAATTAACTCAAACGGCTGCTTTAGTTGGTGATTAATTGTAATATCAGGCAATGGAGATACATCAAAGCGAATATGGCCTGATTTAGTTTTTTCTTGTTGCTCGTCTTTTTCTATTATTACCCCTTGCTCGGGCAGTGAAATAACTTTGTCGATAGTAATACGATCAAAAGGTTTCAACGCCGAATATAGCTCTGAGCTATTTAAAAACAAGCGAGCAGGGGGCAATAAAGGACGAGTTGGGTCGTAACGTCGTTCTTCATAACGAAAATCGACATCAAGCCAATATTGTTCGAGAGCTTTATCGATATTTCCACTGATCATTACTCGAGTATTTTCGCCTAAGTAATCACATAAAGTACTGGTTTGTTGAAAAAACAACGGTAAATAATATTCAACACCTGCCGGTAATATTCCTTCACTTACTTGGTGGTAAACTGATTCTTTATGAATACTTCCAGTAAACAGCTCTCTATATTGGCTACGAAATAAATTTATCGCGCTTTTATCGGTCGGAAATTCATGCGCTGGTAGTAAATTGATCTCAATAACTTTATCACTGGAACGTTGGTTTTCAGGGTCGAACAAACGAATATCTTCAATTTCATCGTCGAAAAAGTCTAAACGAAATGGCGTTTTACAGCCCATTGGAAACAAATCGAGTATTGCACCACGTGCTGAAAACTCACCATGCTCCATCACTTGGTCGACATTTCGATAACCACAGGCTTCAAGGTCTTGGCGTAATTGATGTAAATCTTTCTTATCGCCTACTTTGACAACTAATGAGTTGGCTTGAATATATTGTGTAGGAGCTAAGCGCTGTAACAAAGTCGAAATAGGGACAATAATGATGCCGCTTTCCATACTTGAAAGTTGATATAGTGTGGCTAAACGCTGAGAAATTATATCTTGGTGCGGAGAAAAACTATCATAAGGTAACGTTTCCCAATCAGGAAATAAGCAAATGGACAATTGCTGTTTAGTATTTAAACTTTGAAGTTCTTGCTCAAAACGCAAAGCTGACTGGGTATCATGAGTAAGTAAAAGCAATGGGGCATCAGCATTTAATGCACCGTGAAAAATAGCTAGGGTATCACTACTGCCTAATAAGTTTGTCCAATGTTTTTTATCGGCAATTTTACCGCGACGTTTAGTTAAAACAGGTTCTAATAAGTTAGCAGTTTTACTCATGATTTCTCTATCAGGTTTTTTGTTATTAATAAGGCATTGAAACAGCGCGTTATCTTAGCATGACTTTATGTGATAATTTAAGTTAGCGCTAAATACTTTTTTGTTTAAAAAACTATAGTGATATAATAACTGCAAGCTTTAACATTCGATAAAGCATGCTGTTTTTTTTGGAGAAATTTGTGACCAATAATGATGTTTTACGTCGTTTAAGATATACCTTTAATTTTAATGATCAAAAGATGATCGCCTTATTTAATTTAGCGAAGTTAACGGTAAGTCGTGAGCAAATCAGTAACTGGTTGAAAAAAGAAGATGACCCACAAGTTGTCAACTGTACTGATGTTCAGTTAGCGACTTTTTTGAATGGTTTAATCGTTGATAAACGTGGTGCTCGTGATGGTGAAACACCCCAACCTGAAAAGCGCATCAATAACAATATTATTTTAAACAAGCTAAAAATAGCGTTAGCTCTGCGAGCAGAAGATGTCATTGAGATGATGTCTACGTCAGGTATTCGTATGACTAAACCTGAATTGAGCGCGTTTTTCCGTAAGCCTGAGCATAAACATTTCCGAGCATGTAAAGATCAGTTTTTAAGAAACTTCATTCAAGCTATCGATACAAAGTTTCATGTAAATCGCCCTGAAAAATTCACGCCAAAACGTGAGCTTGCATCAGAGAGAAAAGAAGAACTGCCTAAAAAATCATATAAAACAGCAAGTCCTCAAGCTAGTAAAGCATATGTAAACCCTAAGGCCAAAAAGGCAACTGAGGCTACTAAAAAAAGCAAAATTTATGTAAATCCCAATGCAACTAAAACTGATGCTGAAAAACCTAAACGTAAAGTATTAAAATTAAAGCCTGAAGATATTTGGGGAAAATAAAAGGAGTTTTTATCTTGATTATGTGGGGTAATGGACTCAAGAGAATTTTACTTATTAATAATTAAAATAAGGAATTGAAATGACAGAACAAGCACTAAAAGAAGGCAGCGATTTAGCTATAGTTATTCCATCATGGTTTAAAGTGGTAGCTATAATTGCCTTAATCTGGAATTTACTCGGTGTTTTAGCTTTCGTTGGCCAAATGATGATAACTCCAGAAATGTTAGCTGAATTGCCTGTAGCAGAACAAGAGCTTTATACTAGTACACCGCAATGGGCCACTGCTGCTTTTGCTCTAGCCGTTTTTTTTGGTACCTTGGGTTCATTATTATTATTAATGAAAAAAGCAATGTCGACACCCATATTGATTTTTTCTTTAGTTGGTGTGGCCGTGCAATTGTTGCATGCATTCTTTTTGAGCAAATCCCTTGAAGTGCTAGGCCCTACTAGCTTGATAATGCCTGTATTAGTCATACTGATTGCCGTTTATTTAGTTTGGCTTTCTAACAAGGCTAAATTAAATGGCTGGTTCAACTAATACTCAGCTACTATCGCCACTAACGTTCAGCGTGGTGGCGAGTAGTTATTTTAACTCCTCTATTTTTTAATAACTTTCTTTGTAAATTTAACGTATTATTTTCCTCATTGAAACTATCCCCATATCAATCCCTCGTTATATTGAAAGCGTTTTAAAACATAAGCTATTTTGTCGTAGATATGTCTATCTTATGAGGTAAATCCGTCGATAAATTTTATTTATATTTAATAAAATATTGACAAAAACCATGAATCTTTCATATTTAAGTATCAGTTAATAAAAAGAAAACTCTGTGAAGCTACTTTTTATCTTTATTAGTAAATTGTTACGACTGTACATTTGTCGCTTTAGCCTAAACGCTAAAGAACGTTTGATCACTAGGAAAAAAGTGATTGCGATATTAAATTCCTCCTCTGATGTACTTGGTAATGAAATCAATAATAGTGCCGCAAACTTAGAAAAGCTTGTTCTGCCTTTGACATTAGTGTCAATGGGGAGCAGAGATACTAAAGCTAACAGGCATTATTCATATTACTTTTCCACATTGAACTTTTTCTCTTATTAAGTGATAAATTTTTTTACAGAAAAACCGAACGGCTTATAACTGTCGATAAATACACTGAAAATTATAGCTTAATCAGTTTTTAATATTGTTGAAGTTATTAGACGTAGGACTTGAACAATAGGTTAGCCAATAAAAATAGGGCTCAAGTTAGGCCGTTTGTGGTTATTAGGTATAAGTGATGGGCAATTAGTCCTAAGAGGCAATGAATGAAAAAGCGACTAGGAAAACTTCTTGCAGGCAACAATAAATTAAGGCGCCCTGTTTTAATTGGCTTAGCTGCTGCGTTTGTCTTACTTTGGTTGGTTGTTACTTTTACATTTAAAATATGGTCGAATTACGAACGAACTGAGTCTTTAGATCAGTTAGTTGATAAAGTCGAAGAACAACTGGACAACAATAAGACAGACATAGGTCTTCAAATGTTACAGTTTTCAAAAGCTTTCATCGTGAACAAGCAATTGGGTGCTTTAGTTAATAGTAAGAAAGTGAACCCATATTCACTCGCAACCCTTAACTTTAAACAGTCGATATCTTCGAGTTTAAACTTAAGTAGCATCACTATTTTTTCAGCTACTTCAGATAAATTATATTCGACAAATGATGAGTTTAAAAACTTAGAAAAAAGTCAGCAATTATTCTTAGCGGTTAACTCCAAGGAAGCACAACAAGGTATTTCCGTATTGTCAAATGGTGAGATTACCTTAAACGCAGTTCTGCCTATTCAACATGAAAATAAAGTTGTTGGCTTCATTCAGCTCACTAAGCTTTTATCAAGTATCACCGATTCACTTGCCGACACCAACAAAATCGATATACATCTTCTGACTCACAAAATTGCTATTGAAAAAGTTGACTATGACATCAGAGTAAATGAGTTAACAGAAAACAGTCATTGGCAATTACTCGACTCCTTTATAGTGACTTCAGCCACTATGATTCGATTTGATACTGATGAATTGTCTGCAATCTTAAATGACAAAACTCAATATTTAAGTCAAAAAGAAGCTGATTTCGAAGAGTATATAGGAGCTAATGAAATACCAAAACAATTAGCATTATTGCCTATTCATTTTGTGAATAATCAAGCGAAGGCTTTTATGCTTGTTATTGTTGATAATTCTTCAACTTCTGCCGCTTATGAATTTTCACTTTTAGTTAATCACATCTCTTTTACCGTTATTGCACTTATTGTTCTTACTTTATTTTGGGTTTTTTTGGGAAATATTGAAAAGAAAATTTATCTAGCAGAACAACAATTGATTAAAACTAAAAATGCCGCCGAAAAAAATAGGGATGCGGCAGAAAAAGCAAAAGCTGAAGCTGAAAAAGCTAAAGCTGAAGCTGAAAAATCAAAATATCAAGCGGAGCAAGCGAATACAATAAAGTCAGAGTTTTTAGCTAAAATGAGTCATGAATTAAGGACACCGCTTAATGCAATAATAGGCATTACTGAAATGATGCAGGAAGACGCGCAAGAGTTTGATGATGAAGACTACATCGAACCGCTTGGAAGGGTTGTACGAGCAGGAAAACATTTACTATCATTAATTAATGATATTTTAGATTTATCTAAAATAGAAGCAGGTAAAATGGAGCTTTATCCTGAAAATTTTGAACTTCCTCTGTTTATTAAAGATATTGAGCGAATAGTTGAACCATTGGTTTCAAAAAATAACAACGAATTAGTCGTTTCTATTCAAGATAATATTACGCAGATGTTTGCAGATAGTACTAGAGTTAAACAAATACTGTTAAACCTGCTAAGCAATGCATGTAAATTCACGAATGAAGGTAAAATATATTTGCTGATTTCACCGGCATTTATCGTAAAACAACCCGCAATTTCTTTTGGTGTTATTGATGAAGGCATTGGCATGAATACCGATCAACTAAGCATGCTCTTTCAAGATTTTCAGCAAGTAGATTCTTCCTCTACCCGAAAATATGAAGGTACAGGTCTAGGTTTATCTATTAGTCAAAAGTTTGCTGAGTTAATGGGGGGGAATATTACGGTTTCTAGTGAGGCTAAGAAAGGTTCAATCTTTACTGTTATTCTACCATTGGGTTTGATTGACAATAAAGCCCAAGAGCAGGTAACTGATGTTAAACCTATTGCTTTAGCTGAACCAAAAGAGCAGCCATATATTATTGTCGCTGAAGATGATGAAAATATGATTGAAATGTTCAAGCATTATTTCGCTAAACAAGGTGTTGAGATCGATGTTGCTCATAATGGAGCCGAAGCTTTAGCTAAAGCAAGAATAAAAAAACCGCAATTGATCACACTCGACATAAATATGCCGGGCCTAAATGGCTGGGATACTTTAACCGCCATAAAGTCGGATAATGAGTTATCAGATGTGCCCGTTGTTGTCGTTACTATTCAAGAAGAAAGAAAAAAGGGCTTAGACTTAGGTGCAAACGAATACTTAATTAAACCCATCAATATAAGTGATATCGAAACCATATTTTCTCGATTTGTAAGTCAAAAGGAATGTTGATGAAAATACTTTATGTAGAGGACAATGAAGATAATATATATATGTTATCTCGTCGCTTAAAGCGTAAAGGCTTTGAAGTACTTATTGCTGAAAATGGAAAGCTAGGTGTTGAATTATGCCTTAAAGAAGTTCCAGACCTTATTTTAATGGATTTAAGTTTACCTGTTATGGATGGTTGGCAAGCCATCCAAATTATAAAAAATGAACCAACGATCAAACATATCCCTATTATTGCTCTCTCGGCACATGCTATGGATCAACATAAGCAGCAAGCGCTTGAGGCCGGAGCCGACGACTTTGATAGCAAGCCTGTAGATTTAACGCGGCTAATGTCAAAAATCAACTATTTTATTGGAGAAATAAAATGAAGGAAGATGCCTGTATTCTTATTGTTGATGACAATGATGACAACCGATATACCTTAAAACGTCGATTAAAACGTATAGGTTTAAAAAAAATTGTTGAAGCTGAAAACGGTTTAGAAGCAATGAAACAAGTTGAATTACAAGATTTTGACATGATTCTACTTGATATTATGATGCCTATTATGGACGGCTATGAAGTCTTAAAACGGCTGAGAGCAGAAAGCCGGTTTATTCACATGCCAATAATTATGATCTCAGCGCTTAGTGATGTTGATGATGTGGTTAAAGCTATAGATCTAGGAGCTGATGACTATTTACTTAAACCTTTTAATCCTGTCTTATTAAGAGCTAAAGTTGAATCCTCACTCCTTAAAAAACGACTTTTTGAAGTAGAGAAAAACTTTTATCGTGATTATGATAAAAGTACTCAATTAGCCAAACCGGATTTGTTTTTAGGGTCTCTTGATGGCGATATGAGAAATAACCCCGATACAACATTTGCTGTTTATTATTTTAAATTTACTGCTTTTCAACAGTTGTTACATAGTACAGGTCACCAAGATGCTGAAAAACATATCAAACATTGTGTTGATATATTAAAGACTATTTTTGTTGGAGAGCACTACTTTTTTGGTCGATTAGCTGATGATGCTGTGGCCATTTTTTCAATAGCTAAAAAATGTCGTTTTTTCACTGAACAAGTAGATATCGAAAAAGAAGTAATAACTCCACTTGATGATGCGGTATCAGTTGACGATGAAACTATCAGGGGAGTAGGTCAAATACATCTAGGGGTTTGTTTAACAACTGCTAAATTAAATAATGCAGAACAGCTAATTGCCAATTCGTCTTTTGCTTGTGAAACAGCGATGAAAGAGACTAAAAATATTGCTTATTATGATAAAGACATACATGAAAGAACTTTAGAGAAATTCAAACTAGAACCAAAGTTAAAACAAGCATTAATCGAAAGAAAATTAGTCATGTATTATCAGCCTATTGTTTTAGGAGCTACAGGGCAAATTAAAACCTTTGAAGCATTAATTCGTTGGCCAACGGCAGATGGAATGATATCACCTGGAGAATTTATCCCATTGGCAGAAGAAACAGGGCTTATTTTAGACTTAGATGATTATGTCATGTCTGCAGTATGTGAGCAGGTTGGAAAGTGGCATAAGCAACAGCCAGAAATGAAATTTAGTGTAGGGATCAATATTTCGGCAAGGCACTGGGCAGATAAAAAATTGTCTGAGAAAGTTATAAAACTACTTTCGAACCATGATATTCCAGGGCGTTATTTAAAATTGGAGATGACGGAAAGTGCTTTAGTTGGAGATATTACAAGTGTACGTGAAAATTTTGATTTATTGCAAAGTCATGGGATTCAAATTGCCTTGGATGATTTTGGAACTGGTTATGCATCGCTGAGTTACTTGCTCGACTTCCCATTCAATGTTCTTAAAGTTGACCGTGTTTTTATTGTCGATATTGAAACAGATGAACAAAAACAAAAGCTATTACCCGCTATTTTACAGATTTCTAAATCATTAAATATGGAAAGCATAATTGAGGGAGTTGAAACAAAGCAGCAAGTCGATATTGTAAATCAGTGCAATGGCGATTTGATCCAAGGTTTTTATTTCTATAAACCAAGCCCTGTAGCGGATATAGATCAACTCGGCATATTTAATTAGCCTCTATATGTTCCTTGTTATTCAATTAAGCTTTAGTGCTTCATTACAGCTAATAACAAGGAGTCAAGATTACAACTCCTCTGATAGATTGAAAATACTGCCATGGCTTGTAAGACCGGTATTTATCATAAAATAATAATAAATCCCAGGTTTTTGAATCGATTGTTATTGATTAAATAAGTTAGTTTTAGAGCATCCTTGTCTGATAAAGCTATTTCAGTTTGTCGGTTTTTCCACGTTTTTTTAGCTTTAATTATTAGGGGGCTATCACCAACAGTTGGGTGATCCATAGCAAAAGTTACGTCATTAGCAAATAATGATACAAGTTGACCATTATCGATAATATCCTT